>ERZ650308.40-NODE-40-length-71134-cov-8.948719_pt1 | contig 71134 bp, 61 predicted proteins | sample MGYA00376244_ERZ650308 | MGnify/ENA primary metagenome ERZ650308 (study PRJEB26733, sample SAMN07839295) | wastewater metagenome | biome: small river; feature: stream; material: water | place: USA: North Carolina | collected 2016-04-26 ... | reverse complement strand
AATTTAATAAGTAATTTTATATCTTTTTTTTGCATTTAGATTTTGTAATTTTGTCTTCCTTGAAGAAGATCATTTTATACCTATTCTTAGCTTTTGGCCTATTTAGCCAATCGGATGCTATTGGAGCAAAGGCTAAATCTGTGTCTAAACAATCACATGCAGCTTCAAAGTCTACAAAATCTGGCAAGAAGCAATCAAGCAAGGGTAAAAAGAAGCAATCCTCAGGCAAAAAAGGCAAAGGGAAAAAAGGTAGTCGAAAAGCAAAGCATGCTACTGTAAAAGTAGTGCCTGTTGTTCGAACTGCGCAATGGCAAATGATTGCTCAAAACAAAGAACAGTCACGTATAAAAGACAGTGTGCAAAAAACTAATCTAGTTCAGGTTCGTGCTACAGATAATGAAGGTTATTTTGCGAGTTTTTTTTCCAATCAGAAAAAAGCAGCTTCATTTCAAACATTGAATGGCACTGCTGCTGTATTTAAAAGTATGAGTGGCTGGCAGGATAATAAATTTTATATCTTAACCAATGAGCTTCCTGTAGGGACCATTGTAAGAATTACCACTTCTGATTTTAAAAGTATTTGTGCAAAAGTGATCAATGCTTTACCTGAAATGGGCAATGCTATTCAATATCGCTTGAATGATGCAGCTGCGGCCATCTTGGGTGTGACCAACAAGACTTTTCAAGTGTCTGTGACCTATTAGTAAATTTTCAAAAATAATTATGAAACTAAAATGTATTGCTAGTTTGTTTTTTCTAACAACTACTTTGTTGAGTTGTGCTCAAGATAAACCATCAGAAAATTCTAGTAAAACAACAGCGCTCACTTTAGATACAAAAAAATTCAGCCAAGCAATTGCGCGCCCAGGCACACAGATTTTGGATGTACGTACTGCTTCAGAATATACATCTGGTCATATCGCAAATGCTTTACAAGCCAACTGGTTAGACCCCAAAGAATTTAAGAATAGAACGCAATACTTAGATAAATCCAAAACCATTTATATCTATTGTCAATCTGGTGGACGTAGCGCTTCTGCTCAAGCTGCCTTGATGCAAGCAGGATATCAAGTGGTGAATTTAGAAGGCGGCATGAGTAATTGGCGTATGCAGCAAATGCCGGTAGAGGGCGCAGGAAATGCTGTGCAAATGCGTGTTGCAGATTTTGAAAAAATCATTCAATCGAATCAATATGTGCTTGTTGATATTGGTGCGATATGGTGCCCTCCATGTAGAAAGATGCAACCCTTTATGGATGCATTAAAACAAGCTCCTCCAAAGCCATTTTATTTTTTAGCGGTGGATGGTGGTCAGGATATAGAAGTCATGAAGTCTGTCAATGCAGATGATCTCCCAACATTTATTTTGTATAAAAACGGAAAAGAAGTTTGGAGAAAAGTAGGGGTGACTGCCAAGGCGGAATTTGAAAAAGCTTTTACATTATAAAAGTTTTTTTAAATTCTTTTGTTTATAAAACAAACCCAATTATTCTGATTATCCTTGCTTAAAGCCTCTTAAAAAGTCTGCAATAGGCATTCTTTTTTTACCTTCCCATTGAATATCGTTAAGTTGGATATAGCCATCTATGCAGGCAAATCTTACATAGTTTTTTCCGTCTGTAACAAAGCTGCCAATTGGTTCCTTGGGTGTTTCATTGATAATGGAAGTACTGAATAATTTTACGATCTTACCATCTACTTTTGTCAAAGCGCCTGGAAAAGGAGCAAGCCCTCTGATTAAATTATGAATGGATGCAACAGGTTGATGCCAGTCAATGCTACAGTCCTTTGTAAATATTTTTGGTGCATGTTGAATTGCTGCATCTTCTTTTTGTGGGGTTGCTTTTATGGTATGATCCATTAAGCCTTTTAATGTCGTCACAAGTGTTTTTGCGCCAACTTCCATCATGATATCATGCAGTTCGCCCGCTGTCATATTGGGCGTGATAGGAATGCGTTCTTGCAATAAGATGTCGCCAGTGTCTATGGCATGTTGTAGTCTAAAAGTAGTGACACCTGTTTCTTTTTCACCATTGATGATTGCCCAATTAATTGGAGCTGCGCCACGATATTGAGGAAGTAATGAACCATGTACATTCAGCGTGCCCATTGGTGGGAATGACCAAATGGATTCCGGAAGCATCCTAAATGCAACCACAATTTGGATATCGGGTTGCCAAGTTTGAATCTGGGTATAAAATTCAGGAGATTTTAATTTTTCTGGCTGGGCGATGGGTAAATCATGCGCAAGGGCGAATTGTTTGACTGCACTTTGTTGCAATTGCATGCCTCTTCCAGCTGGCTTATCCGGTGCGGTTACGACACCCACCACATTCATTTTAGCATCTAATAAGGCTTTCAAGGAAGCTACGGCAAAAGCGGGGGTTCCCATAAATACAATTCTTGGACTGGCATTCATGGCGTAAAGTTAACTAGAATTTACTACTTTTGCCCTTTGCACCCTAAGTGCTTTATTTAAAAAAATCAATATGGAACAAGTAAAAAATGGGGATACCATTCAAGTGCATTACCACGGCAAATTAACCTCTGGTGAAACATTTGATTCTTCTGAAGGAAGAGCTCCTCTAGAATTCGAAGTTGGGTCTGGCATGGTCATTCCTGGTTTTGATAATGGCGTTATGGGAATGACAGTAGGCGAAAAGAAAACAATTCATATTCCATTTATGGAAGCATATGGTCCTAAACAACCAGAAATGATTGTTGAATTTCCAAAAACTCAGTTTCCTCCAGATTTAAATCCTGAAATTGGAATGGCATTAACGATGAACAATGGTCAAGGTCAACAATTCCAAGTGATGGTAGTGGAAGTGAAAGAAGAAGTGGTAGTATTAGATGCAAACCATAGTCTTGCTGGTCAAGATTTGACATTCGATCTTGAATTAGTAGGGATCACACCAAAGTCTACAATCATTATGCCATAAGCAATAGGTTAAAGAACTTTTAAAAAAGGCATTCCGTTGAATCGGGATGCCTTTTTTTATACCTTCACCGAGCAAAAATATAAATATGGAATGGAATGCATTTGGGGTGGCAGAAAGATTCATGCGTTATGTGCAGATAGATACACAAAGCGATCCGAATAGTACTAGTTTCCCTTCTACAGAAAAGCAGAAAGATTTATCAAGCCTATTGCTGAAGGAATTAAAAGAATTGGGACTAGAAGATTCAGAAATGGATAGCAATGGTTATGTTATGGCGACCATCCCTGCAACCATGCAACCCTCAGAAATAGCAGCAGGTAAAGTTCCTGTAATTTGTTTTTGCGCGCATGTGGATACTGCTCCAGATTGCAGTGGTACAAACGTAAAGCCCATATTGCATCATCAATACAATGGGGCTCCAATTGTTTTGCCGGATGATCCAAGTCAGGTCATTACTATTGACAAATATCCTTATTTGAAAAATTTTATTGGCAAGGAAATCATTACAGCTAGTGGTACAACATTATTGGGTGCTGATGATAAAGCTGGAGTGGCCATTCTTGTAAGTTTTGCTGCGTATCTAATGCAGCATCCCGAAATAAAACATGGTCCAGTAAAATTGTTGTTTACCCCGGACGAGGAAGTGGGAAGAGGGGCTGACTTTATAGATTTCAAAAAATTAAATGCCGATTTTGGATTCACTTTAGACGGAGGTCATTTAGGCGCTTTTGAAATGGAGAGTTTTAGCGCAGATCAATTAATATTGACGATTGATGGTGTGATGGCGCATCCAGGTTCGGCAAAAGGGGTCATGCAAAATGCGATCAAAATTGCTGCAGATATTATTGCTGCATTGCCGAAAGATCAATGGTGTCCAGAGCAAACCGAAGGAAAGGAGGGTTTTGTTCATCCAACAAATATTCAAGGTGGTGCAGAGCAGGTGGAAATTGAATTTATCATTCGTGATTTTGATACGGCAAAACTGGCTGTTTTTGAAGCAAAAATTTTAGAGATTGCAGAAGCAGTGGTACATCAAAATATACAGTACAATCGTTCCTCGGTCCAAGTGCAGGTAAAGCAGCAGTATCGTAATATGAAAGAAATAATTGACCAACATCCCAAGATGGTGGAATTGGCATTGTCGGCCTATCGAAAAGCGGGTATTGAACCTGTGATTGAACCCATTCGTGGCGGAACAGACGGTAGTAGGATGAGTTTTATGGGCTTGCCAACTGCTAATATATTTACGGGTATGCAAGCGATTCATAGTAAGCAAGAATGGGTGGGCGTGGCTGATATGCAACAGGCCGTGCAAGTATTAGCCTATATGGTAGAAATAAATTAACTTTAAACCATAAATTAAAATGCTATGTTGATTTTGTTACAAGTTGCAGAAACTAAGATTTCATTATTCAGTTTATTAGAGAAAGGTGGATGGATCATGTATCCATTATATGCATTATTAGTGATCGCGATTTTTGTGTTCATAGAAAGATTTTTAGCAATTAAAAAAGCAGGTCAATCTGATCCTCAGTTCATGAAAATGATAAAAGATCATATTTTGTCTGGTAATATTGCTGCTGCAAAATCATTGGCTAAAAATACCTTTAATCCAGTAGCGAATATGATTGAGAAAGGGATTATGCGCATAGGCAAACCAATTGACGCGATTGAAAAAAGTATGGAGAATGTGGGCAAATTAGAGATGTATGCGATGGAGCGTAATTTGAATATACTGTCTTTGGTATCAGGAATCGCACCCATGTTTGGATTCTTAGGAACCATCATAGGTATGGTGCAATTGTTTTACGGCATTGCGTCTACAGGTGAGTATACATTAAATACGATTGCTGGCGGTATTTATACAAAGATGATTACTTCTGCAACAGGCTTGATCATTGGACTGATTGCTTATGTGGGGCATAATTTCTTGTCTACGCAAATTGACAAAACAGCCAATAAGATGGAAAGAGCAAGTGCTGATTTTTTAGATATTTTACAAGAACCAACTCAAGCTTAATCCACCTGACATGAATCTTAGAAATCGATTAAGACATCAACCAGAAGTGCATACAGGTGCATTGAATGATATCTTATTTATATTATTGTTGTTCTTTTTGATTGTGTCTACTTTAGCCAATCCGAATGTGATTAAAGTGTCTAATCCAAAGGCCTCTAGTGACACTAAAGCAAAACAAACAGTGGTAGTGACGATCGATAAAGACCAACATTTATTCATAGGGTCAGCGCCTGTAAGTTTGGATTCCTTGTCCAATCAATTGCAAATGTTCTTATCTAAAGAAACCGAAAAGCCTTCAGTAGTAATTAATGGAGATAGTGTTGCTAATTTAGGTGTTACAATTCAGGTGATGCAAATCATTAAGCAATTAGGAGCTACACCAGTAGTAGCGGTCGATCCTTCTCATTAAAATTCAATCTTATTTTGAATTGATTGATTGATTGATCCTGTGTGCATGTTGTAATTGCCTAGTAAGTTTTTATACGAATTATCTTGGCTTCAAACTTGCGCGAATCATTCTGTCTTTTCCAAAAAGATCTTCTCTGAGTTCTGCATGGAAATGCATTTCGTCTAATAATTGCACCATGGCTTCTCCTTGGTCATAATGAATTTCAAAAAACAATTGGCCATTGGTGGTTAAATGCAATTTAGCGAGTCTTGCGATGGCTTTGTAAAATACCAGTGGGTCTTCGTCAGGAACAAATAATGCAATATTAGGTTCATGCGCAGTGACTTGCAATTCCATGTTTTCCATTTCTTGCATCGGGATATAAGGAGGATTGCTCACAATTACATCATACTGACCTGGAAGAAATGCAGTATTCAATATATCTAAGGGAATGAATTCAATTTCCACATTCAACGCTGCAGCATTGCTTGCTGCAACTTTTAATGCATTGGGGCTAATATCTATTGCAGTAACTATCGCTTCTGGTAAAATTTTCTTAAGTGCAATGGCAATGCAACCTGAACCTGTGCCAATATCTAAAATGCGCAATGCTTTTCCTTTAATGGCAGCATATTCTACAATCCAATCCACCAACTCTTCGGTCTCTGGCCTTGGTATCAATACCTGTTCGTTCACAGTGTAGGCATCGCCCATAAACCATGCTTTGCCGGTAATATATTGAATCGGTCTGCCTGCTTTAAGTTCTGCTGCAGCTCTTTGAAATGCTAGAATTTGTGCTTCTGTAATTGGGCTGTCCTTGTACAATGCCTGGTGTAATTGGTCCCAGCCAGTGATATGCTCTATAAGTATGGAAAGAATAGGGTTGAGTTCAACCGTTTCGTATTGACCTGCCAATTGTTTTTTCAAGTCCTGCTTGATATCGTTTAAACTCATACTGCAATGTTACAAATGATTCATCATTATGAACTAGCTTTGCCAAAAATTAGCCCTTTTATTTTTGATGGACCCATTTTACTATTATACAATCGAGCAGCCTTCTATGGCTGAATTCAAAGATAGAGGGAGTAAATTTCTTGCCTTTGCTTATCCTGCAAAAGACATTGATTCCTGTAAAAAGATTTTGGCTCAATTGAAAAAAGAACATGGGAAAGCTGTGCACCATTGCTTGGCTTATAGATTAGGAGTAGATGGGGCAACTTTCAGGGTGAGTGATGATGGTGAGCCGTCGGGTTCTGCAGGCAGACCAATACTAGGGCAGATTGATAGCAAGGAATTAACCAATGTCATGGTGGTGGTAGTGCGCTATTTTGGCGGCACTTTGCTAGGTGTTCCAGGTTTAATCAATGCTTACAAGACAGCAACCGCATTGGCATTGCAACTTTCCCCAATCATTAAGAAGCCCATAGAACTTGCTTATGAGCTTAATTTTGATTATCAGCAAATGAATGAAGTGATGATGATTGTAAAACACTATAACTGTTCTGTGGTAGAACAGTCCGCACAGTTATTTGTACAACTACATATAGGTATTCCTAAAAACAGGTTAGATGAAGTCCTTGAAAAACTAGGAGAACTGAGAGACGTGATGGTTAAAACAACTTTAAAGCTAGCATAGCTTAAGAGGCAAAAACACAGTAATCGTTCAGCTTCATTTATTTATTGTATTCGTAAAAGCCAACGCCGCTTTTTACACCTAGTTTTCCTTCAGCAACCATTTTGCTTAATAATGCAGCAGGTTTGTATTTGCTATTTTGAAATCCATCTTCCATGATTTCTAAAATATTTTTACAAACATCAAGGCCAATATAATCTGCTAATTGCAATGGTCCCATTGGGTGCGCCATGCCTAATTTCATAATTTGGTCAATTGTTGCAGCATCACTAATGCCTTCTTCGAGAGCCAATACAGCTTCATTGATCATTGGCATTAAAATACGATTGGCAATAAAGCCTGGTGCATCTTTTACGACGCAAGGTATTTTCCCTATTGCAGTAGTAAGTGCCACAATTGAATCTGTCACTGAAGTTGTAGTCGCTTTGCCATTGATAATTTCAACCAATTTCATCACAGGTACTGGATTCATGAAGTGCATGCCAATTACATTGCCTGGTTTTTTTGTCGCCTCGGAAAGTTGTGTAATTGATATAGAAGAGGTATTGCTTGCTAAAATACAATCAGCGTTGGTGTATTGGTCAATCTCTGTGAAAATAGCCAATTTGATTTTACTATTTTCGGTTGCGGCTTCTATGACTAAGTCACGATCTTGAACCCCGTCTTTTAAATTAGTGAAGCATGTAATTAGATCAAGTGTTTTTTGCTTGTCTTCGGCATTGATCACCCCTTTTGCTACTTGGCGGTCTAAATTTTTTGCAATAGTTTGTAATGCTTTTTCCAATGCAGCTGATTGCGTATCAATCAAATTTACTGCATACCCATGCTGCGCAAATACATGTGCAATGCCATTTCCCATCGTTCCTGCTCCAATTACTGCAATCTTTTTCATCTATTTACTTTTTGATTTATAATCGCCACGTTTCCATGAATTAATAAAGCTTCTCCATGCACTAGGGTTTAAGATATTCATTGGAGGCAATTGGCCTGAATAATAATACCTTGAAGCTTGTTGTTGCAATGATGCGCCAACGGCTTCTTTGCCATCTCTAGGTAAACTAGAAAGAATAATTCTTTTTTGTGCTGGGCTTGTATTTTTTCTTGCCGTCTCAAATAAATCGTCGTCCACTTTTGAGTTCACAAAATCACGTTCAAATTGTGCACGTGTTGGTCTTGGCTTTAAAATAGTTGCCGGTAAAAAATTGGTATCGTTCACCATCAATTGAATCACACTATATTGGTTGCCTGCTAAATTTTGAGGAATGGTGATGCTTCTGTTTTTAAAGCCCACGCAGCTGAATGTGATCGTTTCCCCTTTGTTCACTGCAATAGAAAATACCCCGTCGTTATTGGTAATCGTGCCTCTCCCTTTTTTATTGACAACAATACTTGCTAAAGGAATCGCTTTCAAACTATCTGCAGTCATTACGACGCCATATAGTTGAACAACAGAGTCTCTGTAAAGATCTACTGTCTGTGCTTTTAACTGCGATGGCAGTAGGGCAATCAAGATCAATAATGGCAGGATCAGTTTCTTTTTCATGTAGCTGCAAATTTAAGCCTCAATGTTTATAAATTGAGTGATTTTTTTGTTTCGAAATGGGTAGTTTTTTTCAAATTGATGCCATTTTAGGGCGTTTAAAAGGGCAAAATAAGCGCTATGAACGTTAACTTTGCCGGGATTAATTAATTTAACAAAAACTTTCATAATGACAACGGAGGAAATACTAAAAGCATTGAGCAATGTGCAAGAGCCAGACCTTGGAAAAGACTTGGTCACCCTGAACATGATCCAGGACTTAAAAGTGGAAGGTGATGCTGTTAGCTTTACAATCGTATTGACTACGCCAGCTTGTCCAATGAAAGATTTGATGAAGAATGCATCTGAAAATGCGATTAAATTATTGGTCAATCCTAAAGCACAGGTTCAAGTTAATTTCACATCCAACACGACTTCTTTAAGAAAAGACGAACAAGCAGTGTTGTCTAAGGTGAAAAATATTATTGCAGTGGTGAGCGGTAAAGGTGGGGTTGGGAAAAGTACTGTTTCTGCGAACCTTGCCTTGGCTTTAGCGGAAGGCGGTGCAAAAGTGGGCTTGATGGATGCAGATATCTATGGTCCAAGTGTACCAATCATGTTTGGTGTAAGAGGACAAAGGCCTTTGATGAAAGACGAAGCTGGTAAAGGGGTGATCATCCCTTTGGATAAATATGGTATTAAATTAATGAGTATTGGTTTATTGGTTGACGAGAAAGATGCTGTGGTTTGGAGAGGTCCTATGGCAAGTAGTGCAATTCGTCAATTCATCACTGATGTGGATTGGGGCGAATTAGATTATTTAGTGATTGATATGCCACCAGGCACTGGAGATATTCATTTGACAATTATGCAAACAGTACCTGTTACTGGGGTGGTCATTGTGACTACACCGCAGCAAGTAGCATTGGCAGATGCTAAAAAAGCAATTGCTATGTTTGGTCAAGCAAATGTCAATGTGCCAATTATTGGATTGGTAGAAAATATGGCTTATTTCACGCCTGCTGAATTGCCTAATAATAAATACTATTTATTTGGAAAAGAAGGTGGTCTTAAATTAGCTTCGGAATATGATTTGTCTTTCTTAGGTCAAATTCCTTTAGTACAAAGTATTAGAGAAGGAGGAGATGAAGGCGTCCCAGCAATGGTAGGTGAAGAGCAGGTTTCAAAAGATGCTTTTAGGACTTTTGTGGGCAATGCTGTAAGACAAATCGCCATTAGAAATGCCAATTTACCTAAAACAGAAACCATCACCGTAGCACCTTAATGGAAAAGAAAATCATCATTGCAATAGACGGCTTTTCGTCTTGTGGAAAGAGTACCCTCGCTAAGGCAATGGCCAAGGCCTTGGAATATGTGTTTGTAGACACAGGTGCTATGTATAGAGCCATTGCTTTATATTTTTTAAGAAATGACATTGCTTTCAATGATGATATTGCAATTCAAAATGCTTTAGAGGACATTGAATTAAGGTTTAAGTTTAATGCCTTAAGTCAAAAAAGTGATATGTATTTAAACGGAGAAAATGTAGAGCAAGAGATTCGTGAAATGCGTGTGAGTCAAAAAGTAAGTGAAGTGGCTTCTATTCCTGCTGTGCGTGATTTTGCAGTGGCACAACAACAAGCAATGGGCGTAGATAAGGGCATTGTGATGGACGGAAGGGATATTGGTACAGTGGTATTCCCGAATGCGGAATTGAAATTATTTGTCACTGCAGACCCGGCTATAAGATTAGAGCGTCGTTACCAAGAATTACTACAAACCAATCCCGCAATTAGTAAAGATGAAGTGTCTGCTAATTTGCAACAAAGAGATTTAATGGATAGCACTAGAGCACATAGTCCATTGAGACAAGCTGATGATGCATTGGTATTGGACAATACAAACCTAGACAGGGAGCAACAATTTGAATTGGCAATGCAATGGGCCAAAGAGCGAATGAAGCCTTAGTCTAACCAAGTTTCTTTTACACTTTCAAAACGCTCCTCTAGATTATAAAAGCCAATAATTTTTTGAATCACAGACTCTACAACAGCGTCAGGACAACTTGCGCCACTTGTCATTAGGATGCGAATTGGATTTTTGTCAGGCAAGAAATTAGTGACAATTTCAGTTTGCTTATTTTTCCAGTTTGTCTTCTCAATTTGATTGGCATCAATGATTTTCCTTGCGTCATCAATAAAGTAAGTAGGTAATTTTTTTTCACAAAGCTCAACAAGGTGTGAACTATTGCTGCTGTTTTTCCCGCCCATCACAATCGCAAGATCTGCTTCGGTTTGAAGCAATCCAATCACTGCCGACTGATTGTCGTTGGTTGCGTAACACAAAGTGTCTCTAGTGTCTGCAAAATGTGCGGATAAATTTTCGGCGCCAAATTTTTTCAAAATAACCTGTTTCAAATAATCTGATATCTCCTGTGTATCTGTGGCTAATTGAGTCGTTTGATTCACAACGCCAATTTTATCTAAATGTATATTGGGATCAAAGTTGGCTGAATAACGATTAACGAAAAAGTCATAAAAGTAATCAGCAGGCAATTCCCCGCTAATAATTCTTGCAAGCACTTTTGTCTCTTCCAAATCATTCACAATGACAGTAGGAGTGTGTGCTGATGTATGTGAAAAAGTAGCTCTTGTTTCTTCGTGCTTTGGTTTTCCATGAATCACAATTGAGTATCCTTTTTGTGCAATTTGTTCGCTTCGGTTCCATACTTTTTCTACAAATGGGCAGGTTGTGTCGTATTCCTGAATGGCGATGCCTTTTGCTTTCAATTTCGTTTCTAATTCTAGTGTCGTGCCAAATGCTGGAATAATCACAATGTCCTCATTCGTTAATTCACTCAAAGGAATCAGTTCGTTGCCTAAAGTGTCTTGTAAAAATCGTACCCCTTTGCTAGTTAGATCTGCATTCACTTGAGGATTATGAATCATCTCGCTTAGTAAAAAGATCCTTTTACCCTTGTTTTCATCAATAGTTCTGTATGCAATATCGATGGCATTTTCTACGCCATAGCAAAATCCAAAATGCCTTGCTAAATAGATTTTCACCTTGCCAAAGTCAAGTTCAGTAGGGGTGAAATCCTTTTTGAGCTTATCAGCCGCTTTACGCTTCTGTTTGATCGCAGTAATTAAGGGGCTTCTATAGCCTGTAGGCACTTCAAAGTTTTTCATCTATTAGGATATTAACGTATACAAAAGTACAATCTTCGTTGCTTTTTCCCCTATTTTAATTTAGTGCTTGTATCTTTGCGCCATGCATTATGTATCTGTAGAAAATTTGACAAAAAGTTATGGCATTACGCCTTTATTTAAAGGCATTAGCTTTAATATCAACGAGGGGGATAGGATTGCCTTAGTGGCAAGAAATGGGATAGGTAAAAGTACCTTGTTAAGGATTTTATCAGGGAAGGAAGTGCCAGACTCAGGTACAGCTAAAGTGCATAAAGATGTACACTTGGTTATGTTTGAGCAGGATCCTCAGTTTATCGAAACAGCTTCGGTGACGCAGAACTTATTCAATCAAGAACATCCTATCATGAAAGCCATTAGTAATTATGAAATGGCCATGGAGACAGAAGATGAAAATTTGATCACCGATGCGATCATGGAAATGGAGGAAAATAATGCATGGGATTTTGAATCTAAAGTAAAAACGATTTTAACGCAATTGAATATCCATCATTTAGAACAACCTGTTTCTAAGTTAAGTGGTGGACAACGTAAACGTGTTTCTTTGGCAAAGACATTGATCCAAATTGGCTTCGAGCCAAAGCATGTGTTGTTATTAATGGATGAGCCAACCAATCACTTAGACTTGAATATGATTGAGTGGCTAGAAAATTATTTGGAGCAAGAAAAAGTAACCTTGTTGCTTGTGTCGCATGATCGTTATTTTTTGGAAGCGGTTACAGACGAAATCTGGGAATTGGAAAGAGAGAAATTGTATAGTTATAAAGGAGATTATGAAAACTATTTAGAAAAGAAAGCGGCAAGAATTGAATCTGAACTAGCAAGTATTGATAAAGCAAAGAATACGTTTAGAAAAGAATTGGAGTGGATGCGCAAGCAACCTAAAGCAAGAACGACCAAAAGCAAGAGTCGTCAAGATAATTTTTACGAGGTAGAAGCCAAGGCGAAACAAAAGATTGAAGACACAAGTCTCCAATTGGATATGAAGATGACGCGATTGGGTGGCAAAATTATCGAAGCTAAAAAAGTCTACAAGTCCTATGGTGATCTTGTAGTATTAAAAGGCTTTGATTATACTTTTAGTAAAGGAGAAAGAATTGGAATTGTGGGAAAGAACGGTGTAGGCAAATCCACTTTTTTACAAATCTTACAAGGTCTTACAGAGCCAGACAGTGGGAAGATCAATGTAGGGGAAACCATTGTCTTTGGTCATTTTTCGCAAGAGGGTTTGACCTATAAGAAAGACATGCGTGTCATTGAATACCTAAAGACATTCGCGGAGCAATTCCCATTGGCTAGTGGCGGCACATTAAGTGCGGCGCAGTTCTTAGAATTGTTCTTATTTACACCAGACAAGCAGTATACCTATTTAAGTGCTTTAAGTGGGGGTGAGAAAAAACGATTACAACTATTGACCATTTTATTTAAGAATCCCAATTTCTTGATCTTGGATGAGCCTACAAATGATCTTGATTTGCCAACACTTGCGGTATTAGAACAGTTTTTAATTGATTTCGCAGGTTGCGTCTTATTGGTATCGCATGATCGATATTTTATGGATAAGTTAGTAGACCATTTATTTATTTTCGAAGGCAATGGTGTGATTCGTGATTATCCAGGCAACTATACCCAGTTTAGAATCTTAGAAAAAAGCAAACAGAATTACGCATCATTAAGTTCTGATATTACGACACAGGTGGAGCATGAAGTAAAGCCAACTGCAATTGACAATACAGCTAAAACAACTGAAGCTTCGACGATTGCGATAGAGCAAGCAACGAAAAAGCCTGCCGAAAAAATGTCTTATAAGGAGAAATTGGAATTAGAAAAGCTCAATAAGTCTATGCCTGTATTAGAATCAAAAAAGGAGCAATTGACTTCAGAATTGAATAATAGTAAGGGAGATTATACGGAAATTACTACACTAAGTGCACAACTGGCTGCTGTTACAGCAGAATTGGAAGCTGCTGAATTAAGATGGCTTGAGCTTAGCGAGAAACAATAATCGGTTTTCTTGAGCAAAAAATGAGGCCTACTGCATTCATAAATGAGGCCTAGGCGTTGCATATGATTTTATTGATATAGGTAATTTAGTTGTAGAACGATATAGAAAAGAATTCTATATCACATTCACTGCTAAATCGAATACTATGAAACCTATTGAAAGAATTGCAATGTATCTTCAGTTTAGAAAGATCTCTCCTCATGCTTTTGAAAAAAAGATCGAGTTGTCCAATGGTTATTTCTCCAAACAATTAAGACATCTTGGTTCGGTGGGGTCCGATATCTTGATCAAGATTCATTTAGCTTATCCAGATTTAGATATTTTATGGATTTTGACGGGTGAGGGACAAATGCTAAAACCAGAATCAGCTGTCAATCCCATCACCAATGCGCATCCTACCCCCAATGCAAATGTAGTAGAGGACTTTGCTTATAAATACACCACAGACAACAAGAGACTTAAAAGTTTAGAAAACGATTTTGATAAACTTCAGACAGCCTTGAGAGACAAAGAAAAAATCATTGGCTTGTATGAGTTCATGTTGAATGGCAATCCGCCTATCTCTAGTAGTAACAGTGTGGTAACTAGGATGGATGCATAGCATTGGCTTCCCCCAATAAAAAAGAGGCGCTCCTTAAAGGGTGCCTCTTTTTATATAAGTATGATTTAAGAACTAAGCGTAGGATGCAACTGGTTCGCAAGTGCAAACCAGGTTTCTATCTCCATGTGTATTGTTCACACGGGCTACAGTTGGCCAGAATTTATTCAAAGCGACATATGGCAATGGGAATGCAGCTTCTTGTCTTGTATAAGCATGTGACCATTCATTTGCGCAAATAACATGTTGTGTATGAGGCGCATTTTTTAATGGATTATCAATTTTATCTGCACGTCCATCTTCGATCGCTTTAATTTCTGCATGAATAGCTAATAATGCATCACAGAAACGATCTAATTCAGCCATGTCCTCACTTTCTGTTGGTTCTATCATGATCGTGCCTGGAACAGGGAAGCTCATTGTAGGTGCGTGGAATCCGTAGTCTATCAAACGTTTTGCAACATCTTCTGCCTCAATGCCTGCGCTTACTTTAAATGGTCTTAGGTCAATGATAAATTCATGTGCACAAGTGCCATTTTTTCCAGTGTATAAAATTGGATATACTTTTTCCAATCTTGATTTCATGTAGTTCGCATTCAAGATCGCATAGCTTGTTGCTAATTCTAATCCTTTTGCGCCTAACATTTTAATATAAGCGTAACTGATCAATAAAATACTTGCAGAGCCAAGTGGTGCACTACTTACTGCATTGCTTTCGTCGCCGTTAAAAATATGACCTGGTAAATAAGGAGCTAATTTATCATTCACGCAAATTGGTCCAACACCTGGTCCGCCACCACCGTGAGGAATGGCAAATGTTTTGTGTAAGTTCAAGTGACACACATCAGCACCGATATTGCCTGGGCTAGTCAATCCAACCTGTGCATTCATATTGGCACCATCCATATACACCATACCGCCATATTGGTGGATGGTATTACAGATATCAATAATGGTTTCTTCAAATACACCATGTGTAGATGGGTACGTCACCATCAATGCACCTAAATGATCTTTATGTTGAATTGCTTTCGCTTTCAAGTCTTCTACATCGATATTTCCAGCAGCATCACAAGCCACAACCACTACTTTAAAGCCTGCCATCACAGCACTTGCAGGGTTCGTTCCGTGTGCACTGATTGGAATTAAAACAATATTTCTATGAGCTTCATTTCTTGCTGCGTGGTAAGAACGAATCGTCAATAATCCTGCATATTCACCCTGCGCACCACTATTAGGTTGTAAGCTACATGCAGTGAATCCAGTTGTTTGACATAAATAAGCGCTTAATTCTTTTGCGACCTCTTGGTAGCCGATTGTTTGATTTGCTGGTGCAAAAGGATGCAAGCCACCAAAACATGGCCAGCTTACTGGAATCATTTCTGTTGCCGCATTCAATTTCATGGTACAACTACCAAGGCTGATCATGCTTGTGTTTAAAGAAAGATCTTTATTTTCTAATTGTTTGATATAGCGCATCATTTGTGTTTCACTATGGTGCGTGTTGAATAAAGGATGCGTTAAGTAATCACTTGTTCTAATCAATTGTGCAGGGATCGCTACATTTTTGATGCTAGCATTCAAAGCATTTGCTTTTTTGCCAGTTAAGGTTTCAAATAAACCAACAATCGCTTGAATATCATTAGTCGATGTTGTTTCGTCGATGCTAATGGATACAGTGCCATTGCTGAAGTAATTGAAGTTGATATTTTGTGCAGATGCAATTTCAAACAATGCATTTGCGTCAAAGCCTTTGACATGCAAAGTGTCAAAATAATAAGTATTAACTTGTTGGATGCCTAAGCTTTCTAATTGTTGTGCGAGTCCTTGTGCTAACGAATGCACTCTAGAAGCAATTGCTTTTAATCCATCAGGACCATGGTATACAGCATACATCACAGCCATATTTGCTAATAAAGCTTGTGCAGTACAAATATTTGAAGTTGCTTTTTCGCGCTTAATATGTTGCTCTCTTGTTTGCAAAGCCATTCTTAGTGCACGGTTGCCTTGTGCATCAATACTTACGCCGATCAATCTGCCTGGCATACCTCTTTTGAATGCATCTTTGGTAGCAAAATAGGCAGCATGAGGTCCGCCGAATCCCATTGGAACACCAAAGCGTTGTGTGTTACCAACGGCCACATCTGCATTCAATTCTCCTGGGCTTTTCAACACAGTCAATGAAAGTAAATCAGCCACTAAAATTACCATACCACCTAATTGGTGCACTTGGTCAATAAAGCTGCTATAATCTTCGATTGCCCCATTGGCATTTGGATACTGAAGGATGGCTCCAAAGAATTGATTATCTAATGCTGCAGTTTTAAAATCGCCTGTAACAAGCTCGATGCCAATAGGAGTGGCTCTTGTTAATAATATAGATTTTGTTTGCGCAAAAATCGCCTCATCCACAAATAACTTTGGATGGCTTGCTACTTCTGACTTGTTCACATGATTAAAGATCATTGCCATGGCTTCTGCAGCAGCAGTGCCTTCATCTAATAAAGATGCGTTCGCAATATCCATTCCTGTTAAATCAGAAACCATGGTTTGGAAATTCAATAAACTTTCCAAACGACCTTGTGCAATTTCTGCTTGATACGGTGTGTATTGTGTATACCAACCTGGATTCTCAAAAATATTTCTTAAGATCACAGAAGGTGTGATGGTACCGTAATAACCTTGACCAATAAAATTTTTCGCAACAATATTTTTTTCGCCAATCGCTTTTAATGATTGTAACATTTCAAACTCTGTCAATCCTTCTGGGATTTCCATTGGCTTTTTTAATCGAATATTTGCAGGAACTGTTTTGTCAATTAATGCTGCTAAGCTATCTACACCAATTGCAGTTAACATTTTTGCACTATCTACTGGATTTGGGCCAATATGTCTTTGGATAAATTCTGCGCCACTTTGATTCATTTTCGACGGAATTGAAAAGGTTAAAAATTGCCACAAATATACGCCATTTAAAGCCGCTTTTTGGGGGTTCTTTGGCTTGTACTGCTTGAATGGGGAAAGCTTGTGGATGAGGCTTAAATAGTTTACTTTTGTGGACTATTATGCAAGCCAACACTGAACACTTATACGAGACGCCCGCACCAGAGCAATTAAAGAAATTCCAGAATTTCCTGAAAAGGGTGGATAAGAAGGTTATTTTAAAGCAATTGCCTGATTTGCATGAAGCTGCCTTTGAGAAAATTGATTGTTTAGATTGTGCTAGATGTTGCAAAAATTACTCCCCTCGATTCAAGATGCCTGACATCAAAAGAATTAGCAAGTACATGGGCATGAAAGAGACGGCATTTATAGACAAATACTTGAGCATGGATGAGGAAGGGGATTATGTTTCTAAAACTAGACCTTGCCCTTTTTTAGGAGTTGATAATGCTTGTAGTATTTATGATCATCGACCTACAGATTGTCAAAGGTTCCCTTATACCGATGAAGATGTATTTTTTAAGCGTATTGCGATCACAATGAAGAATGCAGAATTCTGTCCAGCTGTTCATGATGTAATGAATGGCTTACTGACGAAGTCTTAAGCTAGTATTCCATATCTTTTAGTTTGGGTGCCTTTAGCCATGTGGTGATGACGACTAAAATGGTCATCGTTCCACCAAATACAACAGAGGGAATTACGCCCATTGCTTTTGCGGCTAACCCGCTTTCAAATTGCCCCAATTCATTACTACTATTGATGAACATCGAGTTGACCGACATCACCCTCCCGCGCATATGACTAGGTGTTTTGAGTTGCACAATCGTGCCACGGACAATCATGCTAAATCCATCGAGGATACCACTCATTAAAAGAGCAGCGAATGAAATCCAAAATATTTTAGAAAGGGCAAATACAATAATACACACCCCAAATCCTGCAACGGCTAGTAGTAATTTTTTTCCTTGTTTTTGTTCCACCGGGAATAAAGTAATCAAAACTATAATGATGATTGCACCAATGTCTGTTGCTGCATTCAACCAGCCAAAACCGATTGGTCCTACTTTTAAGATATCTCTTGCAAATACAGGCACCATGGCAACTGCGCCACCAAAAAGTACAGCGAACAAATCCAATGACAAAGCGCCCAATACTTCCTTGCTATTAAATACAAAACGCAGCCCTTCTTTCACGCTCTCTATTGGCTTTTGTTCCACCACAGTTGGGTGAGGAGCCTTGATACTGATTTTTTGAATAAAGAAATAACCAATTGCAACCAATACTGCAACGAGTATCAGTGAGCTGTGGATGCCAAATCCTGCAATCATAAATCCTACACTTGCATGTCCAATGACCGATGCACTTAACCACATGCCTTGACTCCAGGTTGTTGCATTTTGCAATAAATTTTTTGGCACAATTTCACCTACCAATGTGCCAAATCCCGGACCCGTGAAAGAGCGTATAATACCAGTGCAAAAAATGACAAAATAAATACCTATTGCAATTTGCAAATTGCCTAATTGTGCTTTGCCAAAAGAAGAAGATAAGATCAATAAGCTGACAGCGCAAATAAAATAAAGACTTACGCCTCTTAATATGATTTTTCTTTTTTCACTTTTATCAATCACATGCCCTGCATATAACGCAAGGGAAACTGCAGGTATAACTTCTGCCAAGCCAATCAAGCCAATGGCGAATGGTTCGTTGGTTAATTCATAAATCCACCAGCCTACAAGGGTGCCCATCATTCTTAATCCCATGATGAACAAGAATCGCCCAATCATTAAATTCCTAAACTCATGAATTCTTAACGCTGCAAATGGGTCTTTGGTTGATTGAGTTAGGTTGTTTTCCATGGCAGAATTGAATTGTGATGATTAAGGTAGCGTAAAATAATGCTGACCTTCCTCAAGGTCTTTATCTAATGCATCTATAATGACTTGAAAATGCTTTTCGTTGTATAAAAAGTCTGCATTGCTTGCGTCTACAAAAATCGTTTTAATATTATGCTGCTTGATATAACTCGTATAGGTTTCTTGTAACTTAAATAGGTATTCGTCTGGGATGCTTTGCTCGAATTTTCTATTTCTTTTTTTAATATTCCCTTGTAGTCGATTGACTGGAGAATGCAAATAGATTAAAATATCAGGAGGCGTAAGTTGTTGTACAAATACATCAAACATTTTTTGGTACAATCTAAACTCTTCTTCAGGTAGATTCACTTTTGCAAAAAGCAAACATTTGGTAAAGATATAATCCGACACGGTCACATTCTGAAAAAGATCATTGGATTTAACCATGTCTTGCTGTTGCTTGAATCGTTCTGCTAAAAAGAACAATTCCAATGGGAAGGCATATTGCTTAGGGTTTTCGTAAAATTTGGTCAGAAATGGATTTTCTGCAAATTCTTCTAAAACCAATTTTGCATTGAAATGTTGTGCGAGTAAATGTGATAGTGTTGTCTTTCCAGCACCAATATTCCCCTCAATTGCTATAAAATGATGCTTCATAATCTTTGAATACTTGCGGCCAAAGATAAGTTTTGAGGACTTTATTTGTCGGTTTTTTTATTCACAACTGCCTCATCTGTACTTGATTCGTAAAGTTGAGCAGTTGTTTTGTTGAGGATTGGGTGCTTGAAATCAGCCGCAATCTCATTTAAGGGCGCCAATACAAAGTTGCGTTCAGTCAATCTTGGGTGTGGAATAATCAATCCCGGTGCTTCAATAATTGTTTGATTGTAGTAAATAATGTCTAAATCAATATTTCTTGGACCAAGTGGAATCAATCTTTTTCGTCCCATGGAAATTTCGATAGCTAAAAGAGTTTCTAATAATTCGGCAGGACTTAATTCTGTTTCAATACAAAGTGCTTGGTTATAAAATGCAGGCTGGTCCTTTAAGCCCCATGCTTCTGTTTCGTAAATGGAAGATTGTAGTTGGATGGGGCCGCATTTTGCAGCAATGCTTTTTCGAGCATTTTCTAAATTGGCCAGTCGATCGCCAATGTTGCCGCCTATCAATAGGTATACATGGTTCATAGAAGTATGCTGAAAATGAGCGCAAATATCCATATTTTTACAAGGCAACCTTGTTTTTCGGGGTGCTATTTTCGATTTCTTTTACAATCAATCTGTTTTATGAAAAGTTTCTTTAAGTCATTTCTTGCTGCATTACTTGCCTTATTTGTTTTTTCAATCCTAGGTGTTTTCATCTTAATAGGATTTGCGGCGACTGTCTCTTCAGACGAGCCTGTAAGCATTCCTGCCAATGCAGTTTTGGTCCTAGATCTTGGAGACAATTTTACGGAAAAAGAAGTCTCAGATCCTTTCACTGAGTTGATGCGTCCAGGAGCAGGTAAAGTACCAAGCTTATCTACTGTTATTGGCTTAATTCAGCATGCAAAAAAAGACTCCAATATTAAGGGTATTTATATTAAGTGTCAGCAAAATTCAAATGGTTATGCTGCTTCAGAAGAATTGAGAAAAGCATTGGTTGATTTTAAAAAAAGCAACAAGTTTATTCTAGCATACGGTGAGACAATCACTCAAAAAGGCTATTGGGTGGGCAATGTTGCCAATGGAATTTATACGCATCCACAAGGTGGCTTGGAGTTCAGCGGCTTTTCATTGGAGACAGTTTTCTTAAAAGGCATGTTGGATAAATTAGAAGTAGAAATGCAGGTCTTTTACGCAGGAAAATTTAAGAGCGCTACCGAACCATTTAGGTATACAAAAATGTCGGATGCCAATAAATTACAAACTAGTGTATGGTTAAATGGATTGTATGATCATTTCATTACTACTGTTGCTAGTTCAAGACAAATTGATCCAGTAAAACTGAAAGCTTTAGCCGATGAGGCAAAAATACAAACTGCACAAGACGCATTGTTCAATGGTTTGGTGGACGGATTGGTATATGATGATCAATTGAAAAAACTCATTTCAAAAAAATTAAACGGAATAAAAGAAAAAGATATTCCATTTGTCTCTATCAAAGAATATGCAAAATCAGTTCCTTTGAGAGGATCAGGTTCTGGCAAGATTGCTGTTGTATATGCAGACGGAGACATTGTGATGGGGAAGGGCGCAAAGGAATCCATTGCTAGTGATGACTTTAGAATGATTTTACAAAAAATTAGAGCAGACGAGTCGATAGACGCTTTGGTCTTAAGAGTGAACTCTCCTGGAGGTAGTTCATTGGCGAGTGATATTATCTGGAGAGAAGTAGAATTGATTAAAAATAAGATGCCGGTTATTGTGAGTATGGGGGATGTGGCGGCTTCGGGAGGATATTATATTGCATGTGGCGCGGATTCAATTTATGCAGACGCTAATACCATTACAGGTTCAATTGGTGTATTTAGTGTGGTGCCAAATATTTCCGGGTTCATGAAAAATAAATTAGGCATAACATTTGATGGCGTTAAAACGGCTACTTATGCAGATGCGCCAACAGCAACTAGGCCCTTAAATAGCATGGAACAAAAAATGTTACAAGCTGGAGTGGATAGCATCTATCATACATTTAAATCAAGGGTAGCAAAGGGCAGAAAAAAATCAATTGAATATATTGATTCCATTGCACAAGGAAGGGTTTGGTTAGGTTCAGATGCGATTGGGGTTGGTTTGGTAGATCGTATTGGGACCTTGAATGATGCAATTGCTTCAGCCGCTAAAATGGCGAAACTGAAAGGGTATAGTATTAAGCAATTCCCTGAGTCAAAATCTTTCTTAGAAGATTTTATAGAAGATTATAAGGATTATGTTAAAGTAAAATCGATTGAATCAGAAATTGGAGCGGGTCAATGGCAGGTTTTACAACATATGAAAACACTTCAACAAATGGTTGGCGCACCTCAAACTCGAATGCCTATATTTGTTGTTAAACAGCCTTAATTACAATGCGTCAATATAGTCAAATCAAAGCCATGCTTGCTATTTCAAGAGCAAGTTTGCGTTCCATATTGAGAAGCCCATCTGCAGTCGTTTTTAGTATTGCTTTTCCACTAATTTTTATTTTAGTTTTTGGATTCTTAAGTAGTGGAGGGAATGTGAATGTTAAAGTAGCATTGGCGCCAGGTGCCGACACCACTAATTTGGTGTACCAAAAAGTAAAATCCTTGGCTGGGTTAAAATTTGTGGTTGCAGAAAATACTGTGGTGAATGCTGAATTGGCAAAGGGTAGAATTACTGCATTAATCAATATTCAACCAACGCAAAATCCCAATCAACCTTATCAAATTCAATTAACAAGTTCCGCGGCAGCCAATCCTCAGAACATTCAATTAATAAAATCTATTTTAAATGCAGTCATTGCGCAAATCAATGCAACGCAATTTAAAGATGCGCCTACGATTGCAGTAGTGAAGAACGAAGTGATTGAAGTGCCAGGAAGAACTTACAGAACAATTGATTTTATATTGCCAGGGCAGTTAGGCTTTTCATTGTTAAGCTCAGGTGTCTTTGGAGTTGCATTTCTGTTTTTTAATTTAAGACAACAGTTGGTATTAAAAAGATTTTATGCCACGCCCATTCGCAGGCTCTATATTATTTTAGGGGAAGCTTTAAGTAGGGTTATTTTTCAATTGATGACAGCAGTGATTATCATTGGAATTGGACATTTTGCCTTTAATTTTACACTAGTGCATGGTTGGGTTACATTTGTGAACATCATGGCACTTAGTTTTATCGCATTGGTATTATTTATGGGCTTTGGATTCATCGTAAGTGGTGTGGCAAAAAACGAAAGCACTATACCGCCATTTGCCAACCTAATTACTTTGCCTCAGTTTCTGCTTGCAGGAACTTTCTTTTCAGTTGATTCTTTCCCGAAATGGCTTCAGCCTTTTTGTAATATATTGCCTTTAACACACTTCAATAATGCGATGCGTAATATCGCATTTGAAGGAGCAAATTTATTTTCTGTTGGCAATGAAATTGCGATTCTTTGTATTTGGATTGTAGTAGTCTATGCTGCTGCGTATAAAATCTTTAAATGGGAATAATATGAAATTGATTCGATTTGCATTCATCAGTGTGCTTGTAATTGGAATATTAATTACAGCAATTTCAAGTTTATTTCCTTCGGTAGTCATTACGTCTAGAGCTGTTGAGGTCAATGCGACAAACGCGCAGATTCAGCATTGCGTTTCCAATTTATCAGCTTGGAAAGGATGGATGAGTGATTGGAAAGACCAGTCTGTTCTTGTGCAAGATAGTGTTGCCAATGTAGGTACTCAAAGGATCGAGCTTGTCTCAAAAACAGATAGTACTGTAGTATTGAACTGGATAGCCACTGGTCAAGCCCCTTATAAGGTTCAAATAGAATGGTTGCCTTTGAAAGAAGGCACTTATGTTATTCATTGGTCATTTGAACAACATGTTCAATGGTATCCTTGGGAAAAATTCCAAACCCTACTCAACGAAAAAGTTTTAGGTGCAAAGATGGAAGAAGAGTTACAGCATTTAACTGCTTGTATATTATCCAATAATGATTTTAAATAAGTAATTGTCTTTGTAAAAGAGCTATCCATTAGGATTGACCTTGATCTTTCAGGTATTGAATATTTCTTTTGAGTCCATTTAATTTTGACCTTAGCAAAGGAGATTGTTTGAACCTGGCTTTAAAACTGCTTTCTTCCATTGCAAGCCATTGTTCGGAGCTCATCGTTAATAAACCTTCAATAGGCTTAAATTTCGCTTCTTGGTTGGGGTGGCTGAATCTATTCCATGGACAAACGTCTTGGCAAATATCACAACCAAATGCCCAGTCTTGATAAGACCTGTCGGCGGGGGTTTCGATAGATTGCTTTTTTAATTCAATCGTATAATAACTGATGCAATGATTGGCTTCGATGGTTTTATTTGGCAAGATTGCTTGCGTTGGACAAGCGTCGATACATTTGGTACAAGTGCCACAATAATCTTTTGCAATTGGGCGATCATAAATTAACTCAAGGTCTATAATTAAGCTTGCAATAAAATAGAAAGACCCATGCTTTGGTTGTATTAAATTACCATTTTTGCCAATCCATCCTGCGCCAGAAAGCCAAGCCCAAGAACGTTCAAGCACCGGTGCAGAATCTACAAAACCTCTACCTTCTATTGGACCAATTTTTTGACGCAAAGTGTCTAGCATTTCATTCAAGGAAAGCTTAATTACGTCATGGTAGTCTTGACCATAAGCATATTTTGCAATCTTTGGAAGACCAGTTGCCTGACCTTGGTCAGGATAATAATTCTTTAAAAATGTAATGACTGATTTGGCGCCGGGAACTAATTTTTTTGGATTGATTCTTAAGTCAAAATGTTTTTCCATGTATTGCATTTCGCCATGAAAACCCTTGGCCAACCATTGCTCTAGTCTGAAAGCGTCTTCGGTTAATTCCTTGGCTTCGGCAATGCCGCAAAAATCAAACCCATGTTGGGTGGCTAAGTCTTTTATTAATTGAGTGTTCGCAAACTGGTTCAATCTTCTAAATTCATTTTATGAAAGAAACGATGTGCTACTGGAGCGATTAGGATGCCGATATTGGTAATAAAAACGACTCCACTAAATAAGGCATAAAAAGACGAAAACAGCTTGCCTATATTGGTTTCTATGGTAACCACTGGGCCCATTCCACTCAGAATCATTGAGGCATTGTGCAATGCATCTATCCAACTCATTGGCGCTAAATACTTATAACCCATTACGCCAATTAATAAAGACAAAGACAAAATAAAACTTGTCCAAGCTAGGTTGATTAATATCCTTTTTAAATACACACCAGAAGTTGCCAGAGGTTCACTTTTGTGTTCGTAGTGATGTAGCATTAGGTTTCTTTTCTGTGCCGTTTTCATTCGATTTGACATTGTATGTAAAATTAGCAGAAATTCAATCGAATGACTGACTTTATTGCTCTTTTTTATCGCTATTTAAGACATAATTGCTGAAAAAACGAGGTGGCGCTCTATTTGCGGGTATATAGTAAATACTAAAACTAGTACTATGAATTTAAATCAATATACCATTAAAGCGCAAGAGGCGATTCAGGCTGCTCAGCAGTTGGCTTATAATAACCAACATGCAAATATTGAAACAGCACACTTGTTAAAAGCAATTCTTGGAGACAAGGATAGTCCAACTGAGTTCTTGTTAAAAAAGAACAATGTACAACCTGCATGGGTGGTGCAAAAATTGGATGCATTATTTGACAAATTGCCCAAACAGCAATCCGGTGAACCGGCTTCTGCATTGAGTAGGGATTTGAATGCAGTGTTATTAAAAGCAACGGCTTCTTTAAAAGATTTTGGCGACGACTTTGTGACTGTCGAGCATTTAATTGTGGGCATCCTACAAGTAAATGACGCAGTAGCTAAAATTTTAAAAGATGCAGGCTTAACCGAAAAAGGATTAAAGTCGGCGATAACGGAATTGAGACAAGGTGAGACTGTTAAATCTGCAACACAGGAGACGCAGTTTCAGGCACTTTCTAAGTATGCAAAGAATTTAAACGAGATGGCCAACAAAGGAAAATTAGATCCTGTAATTGGTCGTGACGACGAGATAAGAAGAACACTACATATTCTGACAAGAAGAAGCAAGAACAATCCAATTTTAGTGGGTGAGCCAGGTGTGGGTAAGACTGCCATTGCAGAAGGATTGGCAATGCGTATTGTAAATGGGGATGTACCTGAAAATTTAAAGTCTAAAATCATTTATGCTTTAGATATGGGGCAGTTGATTGCAGGTGCAAAATACAAAGGCGAATTTGAAGAGCGTTTAAAAGGCGTTGTAAAAGAAGTAACTAGTAGTGACGGAGAGATTATTTTATTCATTGACGAGATCCATACTTTGGTAGGCGCTGGAGGTGGAGATGGCGCCATGGATGCTGCGAATATTTTAAAGCCAGCATTGGCTAGAGGTGAATTAAGGGCCATTGGTGCCACTACTTTAAATGAGTACCAAAAGTTTTTTGAAAAAGACAAGGCATTGGAAAGGAGATTCCAAAAAGTAATGATTGACGAGCCTTCAAAAGAAGATGCCATTTCTATTCTTAGAGGATTGAAAGAAAGGTATGAGACACACCATCATGTGCGCATTAAAGACGAAGCAATTGTTGCTGCAGTAGAACTTTCTTCAAGGTATATTACAGATCGTTTTTTGCCAGATAAGGCCATTGATTTAATTGACGAAAGTGCAGCTAAGTTGCGTTTAGAGATGAACTCTATGCCAGAAGACCTAGACACTTTACAACGTCAAATTAGACAATTGGAAATAGAGAGGGAAGCAATTAAGCGTGAAAACAATCCTGATCAACTAAAGCAGTTGAATATCGAAATCAGTAATTTGATGGTGCAGCAGGATACGCTTACTGCTAAATGGAAAGTAGAGAAAGAATTGGTAGACAAAGTGCAGGACGCAAAAGCACAAATGGAGCAACTCAAACAAGCGGCTGAAGTAGCTGAGCGAAATGGCGATTATGGAAAAGTAGCTGAAATTCGATATGGTAAATTAAAAGAGCAAGAAACGCTTTTATTGGATTTAACCAACCAATTAAAAGGGTTGGGTGAAGAAGGCAAGCGTTTGATGAAAGAGGAAGTAGACGCAGATGATATTGCAGAGAATATTGCAAAAGCAACGGGTATTCCTGTGCAAAAAATGATGCAATCTGAACGTGAGAAATTAATGCACTTAGAAGATGCTTTACACGAAAGAGTGGTTGGACAAGAGGAAGCCATTGCTGCAGTGTCAGATGCAATTAGAAGAAGCAGGGCTGGATTACAAGATCCTAAAAAGCCTATCGGGTCGTTTATATTTTTAGGAACAACTGGTGTTGGTAAAACAGAATTGGCCAAGGCTTTAGCGGATTATTTATTTGACGATGACAGTATGATGACCAGGATTGACATGAGTGAATACCAAGAAAAACATACTGTGTCAAGATTGGTTGGAGCGCCTCCGGGCTATGTGGGTTATGATGAAGGCGGACAATTGACGGAATCTGTGCGTCGTAAACCTTATAGTGTGGTATTATTGGATGAAATTGAAAAAGCGCATCCTGATGTATGGAATGTATTGTTACAAGTGCTGGATGATGGTCGATTAACGGACAATAAAGGAAGGGTGGTGAATTTTAAGAATACCATCATTATTATGACCAGCAATATTGGAAGCCATTTAATTCAAGATGCATTTGAAGAAGTTACTGATAAAAACCTAGACGAAAAAACGGAGCAGGCTAAGACGGAAGTAATGAATTTGTTAAAGCAAACCATCCGTCCTGAATTCTTAAACAGGGTGGACGATATCATCATGTTCTCGCCATTATTGAGAAAGCAGATGTCTGCCATTGTTCAAATTCAATTGAACCAATTGAAGTCCTTGGTTGCAGAAAATGGAATGCATATTGAATTCACAGATTACTTGGTTGAATACCTTTCAGAACAAGGTTTTGATATGCAATTTGGGGCAAGGCCATTAAAGCGATTGATCCAGAAATTGGTAGTCAATGAATTGAGTAAGCAAATCTTAAGTGGCGCCATTGATAAGACCAAGAAAGTGTTGATAGATATCTTTGACGGCGTGGTTGTTTTCAGAAATGAAGCATAATCTATTGTATAGTTAATAATGCTTCTAGGAAAGGGTTTTGAAGTCTTGATTTGTACTTGTATATTTGACGGATAGACAGTTTAAGTCTATCCGTCAATTTATTTTATGGCAAATACAAAGAAAGCTGCAGTTAGATTTATTTTTCTCACATTGGTGATTGATATCGTGGGACTTGGGATTATTATACCAGTGATCCCTCAATTGATTGAGGGCTTATTGCATACCCATGATTTAAGTAAGGCTTCTTTGTATGGAGGCTGGATGACTTTTTTATATGCCACCATGCAATTTCTTTTCGCGCCATTGATTGGAAGCTTAAGTGACAAATACGGAAGAAGACCCGTGCTCTTAATTTCATTATTAGGCTTTGGATTGGACTATTTGTTTTTAGCATTTGCGCCATCTATTCTTTGGTTATTCGTTGGCCGTACTATATCTGGCATCACGGGCGCGAGTGTAACAACTGCTTCGGCATATATGGCAGATATCAGCGATGATTCTAATAGAGCACAAAACTTTGGCATGATTGGGGCAGCATTTGGAATAGGATTTATCATTGGTCCAATGTTGGGTGGATTCCTTGGAGAACTGGAACCTAGATTGCCATTCATTGTAGCCGCATTTCTTGCATTGCTCAATGTAATTTACGGCTATGCTGTGTTGCCTGAATCATTGCCCGTTGAAAATAGAAGAGCATTTGACTGGAAAAGATCTAATCCTCTTGGTTCACTATTTCATTTAAAAAAGTACCCTGCTGTTTCTGGATTAATCTTCTCGCTTATATTTATTTATTTGGCTTCGCATGCTGTACAAAGCAACTGGAGTTTTGCCAATATGGAGAAATTCAAATGGTCGCCAAAAATGATTGGTTTGTCCTTGGGGATGGTTGGTCTACTTGTGGGCTTAGTGCAGGGTGTATTGATTCGCTTTATCAATCCAAAATTAGGCAATGAAAAATCGGTTTATATTGGGATTGGTTTGTATGCTATAGGGCTTTTCTTGTTTGCATTTGCAACAAGTTCTTGGATGATGTTTGTTTTTTTAATCCCTTATTGCTTAGGGGGTATCTCTGGTCCCGCATTGCAGTCCTTAATTTCAGTCCATGTTCCCAAAAACGAACAAGGAGAATTGCAGGGATCTTTAACCAGTATTATGAGCGTCACGTCGATTGCAGGACCCTTGATTATGACAAGTTTATTCGCTTATTTTACCAAACCAAGCAATCCAGTTTATTTTCCTGGAGCCTCATTTTTGCTAGGTGCTGTATTTATGGTCATTAGTGCCGTAATCGCTTATACAGTTTTAAAGGGAGAAACTAAGTCAATTAAGGCATAGAGTCCCTTACTGTTGTTATATTTGTGGCTCAATAAAGGCCAAAATATGTCTCCATTAATGCAACAGTTAGAAGAAACTGCTCGTTTTATTCAGTCAAAAATCAGTGTGTCTGCAAATACCGCTATTATTTTAGGTAGTGGCTTGGGTAATTTATCTAGTGTCATTGAACCTGAGTTTAGTATCCCATATGGTGAGATCCCTAATTTCCCAGTAAGTACAGTAGAGGGCCATAAAGGAAGATTAATATTGGGCACATTGAATGGCAAGAAAGTATGGGTAATGGAAGGCCGTTTCCATTTTTATGAGGGCTATACTGCAGAGCAGGTCGTTTTCCCAATTCGAGTTTTAAAATTACTAGGTGTAGAAAACTTATTGTTATCGAATGCCGCAGGTGGTGTAAATAAGGATTATCAAGTAGGAGATTTAATGATCATTAAAGACCATATTAGTTTCTTTACAATCAATCCATTGTTGGGTAAGAATGAGCCAGCATTGGGAACACGTTTCCCAGACATGAGTGAGCCATACGCAAGTTCATTTATCAACAAAGCAAAACAAATTGCTGCTGAAAATAATATCAAAGTGCATGAGGGTGTATATATTGGAGTAACTGGTCCAACTTTTGAAACTAGAGCAGAATACCAATTGATCAAAATTGCTGGCGGAGATGTTGTGGGCATGAGTACAGTGCAAGAAAATATTGCTGCAGTGCATTGTGGTATGAAAGTATTTGCAATGAGTGTAGTAACAGACTTGGGTATTAGAGAAGACAATAACGTGATTACACACGAGGAAGTGTTGGCAGCTGCCAATGCAGCGGAGCCATTGTTAACATTAATATTTAGTGCATTGGTAAAAGAAGTAGCTGCTTAATGCTGCCATTTTCTCCAAATAGAATTGTATTAAAAATGACCCCTAAGTGTATCGCTTTAATCTGTTGTTTTTTCGGTTGTCTTTTTTTTGGGCAGTTGAAAGCCCAGAATATGCGCTATAATTCATTCAATAGTAGTGGAGGAGGTGGGACAGATTCTTTACAAAAAAGAGATAAGTCCGAAGACTCCATTGCTATCTATTATCGCTTATACAATAGTTTAACGATTCAGACAATCGACACCAATGTCAATGATTTTTATACCAGATTTATTTTGCCCTATACCAATTATCATCTTGGTAATTTAGGGAATGCAAGCAAATCTTATCTATTCAATCCTTTACAAAGATCAGGATGGGATGCAGGATTTAGGGCATATGAAGTGTACAATTACACCCTAGAACAAACACCATTTTATCAAACTACTAAGCCTTATACAGAGCTTGGTTATTTACTTGGAGGCAAGGGAGAGCAGTTAATGGAAATCCTTCATACGCAAAATAAAACACAGCAGTTCAATTATTCTTTTGCATATCGTTTTAGCAATGCTCCAGGGAATCTGAAAAATCAACACGCGAATTTGAACAATATGCGCATTGCTGCCAATTACCAATCTAAAAGAAAGCGATATGCTTCTTATTGGGTGATGTTGATTAATAAATCTGCGTCCTCGGAAAATGGCGGCCTAGTGAATAGTGCCTTAATTGATAGCCTTTCATTGAACAATCCATATGAGCTAGAAACAAGATTAGGAGTGAGTGGAGCATCTTTCAGAAATCCATTTAATACCAATATTGCAACAGGTACTACGTATAAAGAAAATAGCTTTGTTTGGAAACAGACTTATGATTTTGGACAAAAAGACTCTTTGGTAAAAGATACTGTAACGACTTATTTGTTTTATCCGAGACTAAGATTTCAGAATGAAATAAAGTTCCAATCTAATCAGTTTCTTTTTGCAGATGCCAATCCTTCCGCAATTAAATACGATCAATATTTCAAATATAAAGATGCGATTGGTACGACTATTTTATTTCAAGATAATTGGAGCAGATTCACCAATGAATTCAGTTTGGTTTCATTTCCCGAGAAGACCAATCCCAATCAGTACCTGCAAGTAGGTGTTGGGTATCTACAAATGAATTTTCACGACAGTTCAGTGCAATGGGCAAATCATGACATCTATGGACTAGGGGTATATAAAAATAAAACCAAAAACCTAAGATGGGATTTACAAGCTTCTGGAAAATTGTTTTTAAATGGATACCATGCAGGTGATTATGAAGCACAATTATTTTTGAGTTCAGTGGTGAATAAAAAAGGGAATAAGCTAGCGCTGTGGATGCAAAATTCAAACCGAACGCCTTCCTTTAATCGACTAGGCATAACGGCTTTTCCGATCTTGCAAAAAACAGGCATCGACAAAGAGAATATCATTGAATTGGGCGCTTTATGGGAACAGTCCACTGGAAAATTTGCTGTGAATACGCAGTATAAACTCATTCAAAATTATCAATATTTTAGTTCAGGATACCAGCCGATGGTCTATGGTAAAACAATGAGTTATCTTAGAGCTGGTTTTTCACATACCACAAATTTGAGTCAACATTGGAATTGGTACAATGAACTAACCCTTCAATTGGTAGATCCCAATGCGCCATTGCATTTACCCTTGGTGTTGACAAGACAGAGGATCGCTTTCGAAGGTAATTTCTTTAAAAATTTATACCTGTCTACAGGGTTGGAGTTGATTTATCATTCAGCTTATCAGCCTGACGGATATATGCCATTGACAGGGCAGTTTTATTTGCAAGACCAGTTTTCTACTAAAAACAGGCCAGTTGCCAATGCTTTTTTAAATTTCAGGATCAAAAGATTTAAAGGGTATATCCGAATGGAGCAGTTGAACACTTTGTTAGCTACTAGTAATCAACTAGGTACGCGCTATAATTTTACTGCGCCTAATTATCCTGGCACAGGCACTTGGTTAAGAGTGGGAATTTGGTGGAATTTTATCAATTAGTACTAACTTTGTATTGTGAAACAATCTTTAACCATACTGCTTTTGTTCGTTTACAGTTTCTCTAGTATTGGAGCTACTGTGAAAGCACATCTTTGTGCAGGTAAGGTGCAAAAATGTTTCTGTGGCAAGTCGAATAAAAAAGACAGATGTTGTGCAGAGAAAACAACCTATCTCAAAAAACAGGATGTACATGCTACAGCAGAAGTTCAATCTTTAAAACAGATCGTTAACACGGTAGCAACACCTGTTGCATTTTATACGCTTTTAACTTTACCTGTTGTTGAGCAAAAAACAATCGGTTTAGCCCATACTAAAAAAGGATTCCTATTTACAGGGCCCCCAATTTATGCCTTGGATTGTCTTTACTTAATTTGATTTTAGTTTACTCTTCTATTTCTTGGGATTGACATTTTCAATATGTTATATCCTATGAGGTTTTGCTCTCACTTATTTTTCGAATTATTAAAATCATTTTATGAAAAATTTATTTTTATTGATTGGCTTATTGATGGCCACTCAATTCTCTGTCAATGCGCAATCTCCAACCAAATTAAAAGTTGCTGGCAATTGCGGAATGTGTAAATCAAGTATCGAAAAAGCGGCAAAATCAGCCGGTGCATCTTCTGCAAGTTGGGATATGGATGCTAAATTATTGACTTTGATTTTTGACAACAAAACAAGTTTAGACAAAATTGAAACAGCTATTGCTGCTGTAGGATATGATACGGAGCATAAAACTGCAACAAAAGCGTCTTATGATGCATTGCATGAATGTTGCAAATATGACCGTGAAGCTAAAGCAGAACTGCCTCCTGCTGAAATTAAAAAAGTAACATTGGTTGCTTCTGGTTTAACTTGTTCAATGTGTTCAAAAGCAATTTTTAAAGCTTTGTCTAGTTTGGATTTTGTGGCAGATGTAAAAGTTGATATTGAACAATCTAAATACATTCTAACATTTAAATCTGGTAAGACAGTTGCGATTGATCAAATCAAGTCTGCAGTGACTGATGCTGGATTTGGTGTACAAAGCTTGGTATATGAATAGCCGTTTTATGCCTATTCGTATTTTTGTGTTTTTGGTTGTTTTGATTGCTGTAAAGCCAATTTTCGCGCAGGAACTGTTTGTGTTTACTGAACCTGCAAGTACAAAGCCTGCTAGAGCGATTGGTTTGAAGCAAAGTTTTCAGAAGATGGGTGGTAATGGCAGTCGTAACAATCAACACACACAAATACAGATTGGGTTAAGTAAAAAGCTGTCCTTATATCTTGGGACGAATTATGCAGGTACAGACGCCTATGCGCAATACCGCTTTTATACAAAAGACGCAATGTATACGCATACTCGTTTAGCATTTTATGCCAAAGCCATTCAGACGAATAAAACCGCAGTGCATACGAACGCCGTCTTATTAGATGGAGAAGAGTCCGTATTGGGTACAGGGTTTATAGTCACTCAATTAAAGCATAAATGGGCTAGTTCCTTGAGTCTTGGTTATGTTCAAAAGCAAGACTGGAATCAGCATTATGGGAAAAATGCTTTTCAATATAGTTTTTCGAATGGATTATTGGTATATCCCAAACGTTATTCCTCTTATGGGCAAACCAATGTCAATCTTTATCTAGAATTGCTGGGCCAAAAACTATTGTCTGGTAAGGGACAATACCTAGATGCCGCGCCTTCTATTCAATTGATATTTAATAGTCAGGCTAAAGTGAATCTTGGATATCGCTTTGCCTTATTGGATAAAACCAATAGGATGACGAATAACAGCTTATACCTTAGCGTAGATTACCTGTTTTTCAATGCCTTACCTAAGGCAAAACAGCGAAAAAAGCCCTAACTTTATAGGGTGAAAAAATCACTTACAATATTTTTGATGTCTCTGTATCTCCTTGGAGCTACAGAGGCTTATCAATTATTAAAACTGCCTAATTTGATAGCGCATTATAAAACGCATCAGCAAATTACAAAAGGGATTAGTTTTAGTAAGTTTATTGATATGCATTATTTTTCTGTTCAAACTTATGATAGTGATTTTCAACAAGACATGGAATTGCCTTTTAAGTCTTCTAACAGAACTATTTCACTATTGAATTTTGTGAGTGTTTTTGCTCCAAAAAATTTCAGCATTCAACCCATTGAGTTCGCTATTAGCAGAACCTATCCATTAGTAGATGATCGATTTGATCTTTCTACAAAATTGAATGCCATCTTCCAGCCTCCACGCGTTTAATTGAGTTTTCATTTTGTTATTATTGACATTGCCTACTGGGTAAGTGATGTCCATTCATTATGTTGAATAAGCAATATTTTATGTTATCAAAAATTATACAGTTCTCTATTAAGAATAAATTGGTGGTACTCCTTGGACTTTTTGCATTGGTGCTTGGAGGTGTTTATTCTATTTCGAAATTACCAATTGACGCAGTACCTGATATTACAAACAATCAAGTACTCATTATCACTTCTGTTCCTAGTGCAGGTGCGCCAGATGTGGAGCGATTGATTACAGTGCCCATTGAACAAGCCACTCGAAATGTGCCAGGTATTGTTGAACAAAGAAGTTTTTCTCGATTTGGATTAAGTTTAGTGACCCTCGTTTTCAATGATGATATTGATATTTATTGGGCAAGACAGCAAGTATCAGAACGCTTGATTACAGTTAAGTCTCAAATGCCAGAAGGGATGGGTATTCCTGAATTGGGACCATTGACAACAGGTTTAGGTGAAGTCTATCAATATGTGGTTAGACCTAAAAAAGGGTATGAAGGCAAATATAGTTTGACAGAATTACGTACCATGCAAGACTGGATTGTACGTAAACAATTACTGGGTACACCTGGAGTGGCTGATGTGAGTAGTTTTGGTGGTGCAGTAAAGCAATTTGAAGTGAGTGTGAATCCTGAATTATTAAAGCAATATGATTTATCAGTCAATGATATTTATGCTGCCTTAAGTGACAATAACCAAAATGCTGGAGGTGCTTATATTGAACACGGTCCTGGCGTGTTGTTTATTAGAACAGAAGGGATGGTAGACAGTTTGAGTCAAATAGCGAGCATTCCTGTAAAAACTTTGTCCAATGGTATGCCTTTGTTAATAAGGGATGTGGCAGAAGTGAAATTAGGAGAGGCAACTAAATTTGGCGCAACTGCTTATAATGCAGATGGAGAAGTTGCAGGAGCAGTGGTCATGATGTTAAAGGGAGAAAACAGCAAACAAGTAATTGAAGATATAAAATCAAAAATTGCAACCATTCAAGAGACGATGCCAGAAGGTGTTGTTATTGAACCATTTTTAGATCGAACAAAGATGGTGAACAACGCCATTGGAACCGTATCAAAAAATTTATTAGAAGGGGCATTGATCGTCATTTTTGTACTGATCTTATTCTTGGGTAATCTTAGAGCAGGATTAGTGGTGGCGTCTGTGATTCCGCTTGCGATGTTGTTTGCATTTATATTGATGCATATTTTTGGTGTGAGTGGCAATTTAATGAGCTTGGGGGCTTTGGATTTTGGACTCTTAGTAGACGGAGCAGTGATCATTGTAGAAGCAGTATTGCATCAGTTGTACCATAGTTCAAGAAAAGAGCAGCATAGTCAATTAGACAAAACCGAAATGAATTCAATTGTGGGACAAGTGTCTAATAAGATGATGGGTGCGGCTGCTTTTGGTCAAATCATCATTTTGATTGTATACCTGCCCATTTTGTCTTTAACAGGTATAGAAGGTAAGATGTTTAAGCCAATGGCGCAGACGGTTTCTTTTGCATTAATTGGTGCATTTATTTTATCCATTACGTATGTGCCAATGATGAGTGCATGGGTATTGAATAGAAACAGGATGCAAAAAGAAACATTGACCGACAAATACATGCAAAAACTGGAGGCGTTTTATGAGCCTTTATTAAAGAAGGCATTGAAAATGCCAAAGCAAATTGTGGGATTAACGATTGCAGTATTTATTGGCGCAGTAATTTTGTTAACCACTTTAGGTGGAGAGTTTATACCTAAACTAGAAGAAGGGGACTTTGCTGTAGACACTAGATTATTAAGCGGGAGTTCATTAAATACCACATTAGAGTCAACACAGAAAGCTTCTAAATTATTATTAGATCGTTTTCCTGAGATCGAAAAGATTGTAACTAAAATCGGAGCAGGGGAGATCCCTACCGACCCTATGTCAATGGAAGCGTCAGACTTAATGATTATTTTAAAAGACAAAAAGGACTGGGTCTCTGCTAAAACATTTGATCAGTTAGCAGACACGATGGGCAAGGTTGTTGCACAAGTGCCAGGTATTACTTCTGGTTTTCAATATCCAGTGCAGATGCGTTTCAATGAATTAATGACGGGGTCAAGACAGGACGTGTCATGTAAGATATTTGGTGAAAACCTTGATAGTTTAGCAAAATATGCTGCGCTTATGGGTAATTTGATTAAAGAAGTAGAGGGGGCAAAGGATCTTTACACAGAAACTGTGACTGGTATTTCTCAAGTGGTGGTGCATTTTAATAGAGAAGCCATTGCTAGGTATGGAGCAAATATCAAAGATGTGAATCAAGTGATTCAATCGGCATATGCTGGTGGTATTGCTGGAAAAGTGTTTGAGGGAGACAGGAGATTTGACTTAGTAGTGAGATTGAATGCAGTTCAAAAAAAGGATTGGCAGCAAATAAAAAATTTAATGGTGACCGTGGGTAGCGGCAAACAAGTACCATTGTATGAGTTGGCAGAAGTGAGGATGGAGGAAGGGCCGTATCAAATTCAAAGAGAAGATGCGGCAAGAAGAATTGTGGTAGGATTCAATGTTAGAGGAAAGGACGTAAAAACCGTGGTGACACAGGTGCAAGAAAAAGTTAAAAAATCGATTCAATTTCCACCGGGATACTATGTTGTATATGGTGGTCAGTTTGAAAATTTAGAACATGCGGTAAGTAGATTACAAATTGCAGTACCTGTTGCATTATTGTTGATCTTAGTGATGTTGTTTTTTGCGTTTAACAATATCAAACACTGTTTGTTGATCTTCTCAGCGATTCCATTTTCTGCTATTGGCGGTGTCTTTGCTTTATGGCTTAGAGGGATGCCTTTTAGTATTTCTGCAGGTGTTGGTTTTATCGCACTTTTTGGCGTTGCTGTATTGAATGGTATTGTGTTATTAACTGAAATGAATAAATTAGCCATGGAGCCTAGTAGATCTATTTTAGACATTATTGTTACTGCTACTAAGACCAGGTTAAGGCCTATTCTTATCACAGCTTCTGTAGCATCACTTGGATTCATTCCAATGGCATTAAGTAATGGTGCAGGTGCTGAAGTACAAAAGCCATTGGCAACAGTTGTGATTGGAGGTTTATTGTCAGCGACATTATTGACGCTTTTTGTATTACCTATTTTTTATCAATTGTTTGAAAAGAAAAAACTTGGACAATCAAACATAACCATGCTTTTATTATTTGTTGGGTTGACTGCGACAGGTTTGCAAGCGCAGCCTTTGCCTGAAAAAAAGACCCTAGCAAAAGTGCTTGAGCAAACGATGTTGGTTTCCCCTACATTAAAAACAACTGAGGCGCAAAGGAATTATTATAATGTGCTTTCAAAATCTAGTTTCGATCCTGCAAAATTATCATTGAGAGGGGAGCTAGGTCATGTGAATAGTAGTTTGAATGATTCAAAATATGCTGCGGAACAAGTATTTGATTTACCACAAGTGTATCAAGCACAAAAAAAATGGTACAATTCAATCAGTCAAACATTTGGTTATCAAGCAGTCTTGGATCAAAATTTTGTCAGACATTCGATTGAACAACTCTATATGCAGTTGCAGTTTCAATTAGCAAAGCATCAATTATTCAAGCGATTAGATACAGTTTATACAAAGCAATTGGCTGCAGTTGAATCAAGGTTCAAAGCTGGTCAAGACAATGGATTGGAGCAAGTCAATATGCAAAACTGGGTAAGCATGCACCAGCAATCCCTTATCAAAAATGAAAGTGAAATCATTGGGATTCAAAAACAGTTTTCAATACTATTGCAAGATCCTGCTAGTTTCATTCCGGCGGATGCTTTAAACTTTGAGCCAATATTGATGGATACAACTATTGTTTCCAACCATCCGCTACATTTGTTCTGGCAACAGAAATTGCAATCGGCTTTAGCAGAGACAGGAATCTCCAAATCTAAATTATTGCCGCAGGTGGCAATTGGATATACGAACCAAAGTTTTCGCATGAGCCCGGGCGATCAAACAAGGTTCAATTCTGCAACAGTGGGATTGAATATTCCTTTGTTTAGGGCTGGTTTAAAGCAGAAAGTAAAAGCGAGTCAAGCAAATGAATCAGTGATTGCATTGGAAAAAGAAAAAGCTTTATTCGAGTTAAATATACAGATTCAAAATGCATGGACTAATTACCAACAAGCATTGAATTTGTACCAGCATATTCAAAAAGTTTTGGCTCCAAATGCAACAAAAATTGCTGCTATGGCTAACTTGTCTTTTAAAGAAGGTCAGATTAGTTATATCGAATGGTCTAATGCAATGAGTCAGGTTCAGCAAATTGAATTACAAGCATTAGAGTCTTTAGCATTATTTAACCTTAATCAATCCACACTTAATTATTTGTTATCAAAATAATTAGTTTAAATAGCATACAATGAAAACAATTTATACCGCATTACTTGCAACTATGATCTTAACTAGTTGCGGAACTGATCCAAAAACAGCAACAACAAAATCAGCATCTACTGTAAATGATGCTTCCAATAAAGTACATTTAACCAAAGAGCAAGTCACACTTGCGCAATTAGTGATTGCTCCAATTCAGCAGGGCAAAATGAATGCTATTACGCATTTAAATGGTGTAGTAGATGTGCCACCTACAGGTATTGCTTCGGTTAGTATTCCTATGGGAGGCTATGTGCAAGACATTAACTTGATTCCTGGCACTTATGTTAAGAAAGGAGCAATATTGGCTACGGTAAAAGATCCGGCATATGTACAATTGCAGGAAAACTATTTAGCAGCTAAAGTGAAGTTGAATTATTTGCAGCAAGATCTTGATCGACAAAAATCACTTTTGTCACAGGAGGCAGTAAGTAAAAAGTCTTTTCAACAATTGCAAGCAGACTATAATGCAAATGCCATTCAGCTTAAAGCATTATCTGAGCAATTAAAATTGATTAATATACATCCTGAGCAATTGACAACAGACAAGATGACTAGTTTGGTACAATTGACAGCACCAATAAGTGGTTACATTACTAAGGTGAATATCAATAGAGGGAAATATGTGACAGCTTCAGATGTCTTATTAGAAATCATGGATCCTAATGATATCCATGCAGCTATTACTATTTACGAAAAGGATATCGCTGGATTTAAAGTAGGGATGAAAGGGAAAGTTGCTTTAACGCAGGATCCAACTAAGCAATATGCTGTAACTGTATTAGCTGTATCTCAAAACATCAATGAAGATAAAACTGGCTTATTGCATTGTCATTTTGATCAAATACCTAAAAATGTATTGCCAGGCATGTTCTTGACTGCAGATTTAAATGTCGTATCTAATGAAGCAGTTTTAATTCCTATTGATGCTGTTCAAAGATTCCAAGGGAAGGATTATATTTTTATACAAAATTCTGCGAACGAATTTGAAGCTATTGCCATTCAAATCAGTCAATCGAATAATGAATATGTGTCAGTAAGTAATCCGGATGCAAAATCTTGGGTTGGCAAATCCCTTGTTGTTAAGAATGCATTTAGTATTCTTGGAAAATGGATGAATAAGTCTGAATAAATATGAAAGTTTCTTATTGCTCAAAATAGCTGATACTGCCACCTATCCAGGTGGCAGTATCATTATAGCTCACACCAATCATTGGGCCTTTACTGATTCTTGTTAAGTTATTGGTGGCGATATATTTTTGTAGTTTTTTATCCCAGAAATAGAATAATCTTATCTCTGCCTTAGAAGGGCCAGAAGGTGTTTCAATAATAGGCGCATAGGTCACTTTTTTTTGTAGGATCCAATTGGCTGGATCTTGTATCGATTCAAGTGCTTCGATCTTTAGATCAAGCATCAGGCCTTGTCCTCCAAATGAAAATAATGGCTTGCATATGTATTCATCTAATGGGAGTTTAGATAATTGTTGCGCTTTAATACAATCAATTAAAAGACATGCTTCGGGTATAGCAGGGTGTTTTAGTAAAGGCAAAATATATTTACTGATTCTAAAAAAATGATGAGGATGGTTGACCCATTCAAGACCTGCTGCGCGTTCAAGTAAATTAAATTGCTCCATCATCTTCGGCGCTTGTTGCATCAATTCATCATAAACAACTCGATTATAGATTCTATCTATTTTAAATTCAATTCCGTCTTTAGTATAATAAAGTGCATTTTCTTTAAGGTAGATTTCAGAAAGACAAATAATTGGCACATTCAACCAAGCTTCGGTAAGCAATAGGTCTAGCCTTGTTTTTTGTTCATATGGTTTAATCTCTAAAAGAATCGTATGCTTGCTTTTATCACCTTGAATCATTGCTGATAAAAAATCAAGGTAGGAACTGGCATTGTATCCGTTTAAGTAGGGCGAAAATCCTTTCGGTAAGGTATAGGCTGCTTCTAGTGCATTCGCCTGCAATATTTCAAAAGCAAATAAAGAGGGGAATCCTTGTAATTCAATTAATTGAGGAGTTATATTCCCGTCATTTCCTTCTGCAATAGCAAAGTCAATCACTAAACATTCTGGAAAGGGTTGCTCATTGGGGATATGCAAGCCTGCAGGAATGGCTTGACTCGTTTTTGTAGGAAAGGAAGGATCTGTTATAAATTGACAGATAAAATCACCTGCTTCTAGCAATGCATTTTTAAAAGCTTTATCAATAAAAACGGGTGTTTCTGCAATTCTAAATGGGATTGAATCTTTAAATTTTTCATTTAAAATCCTTAGGTAATGCTGATAGCGTTCAGTGGTAAATTGAGCATTGAATGCGGCCCTAATTTTTGGGATCATGCGAGCAACATTTGATGAAGAAAATTCGGAATGAAATGACTACAAGTATGTTCAATTTTATTATGGTCTTGTAATGCTAGCATAATCTGATCCCATTTGGCTGCACTAAAATCATCTACAACAGCTGTCTTGATGGGCGCTGATTCAAAATATTTTACAAGACGTTCTTGCGTTGCTTCTGGGTGAAATTGCACACCTATCATGTTCTCATTGAATGCCACAGCCATCAATGCTCTTTCGTACGGAAGTTGTGGTCTTATTTTTTCCAATGCGATGATAGAAGCGCCAATGGCTTGTATCTTTTCATCGTTTGGTTCAGTAATTTGATAAAGTCTACTTTCAAGTGCAAAAAATGGATCTGGCAATGCTTGAAAAATTGGATGTGCTGCCGTAGGGTGTATCGGTAAAATGCCAAGTTGTTTAGACTTTCTAAGTCCAACGCTGCCAATTCCAAAATGTCTACAAGCCAACTGAAAACTATGACAAATTAAAAGCACAGGCTTTTTCAATGCAAACATTTGGTCTAACCAATTGCAATAATCCTTATCCCATTTAAGTTCATTGGTATCAATGGGTGATCCTGGACCTCCAGATGATATATATAGATCAAAATCTTGGTTAGGTAATTCATTTTTAGCACGCACATCAAATACAGCAACTTGAATTGCCACATTTGCTTTATTGCTCCAGTCAAGTAAGATCTCATGGATACAATCCATCCCCATATTGGCACTGCCATCATACAGATCTAGTACTGCAATTTTATAGGGGGAGGCTGCGTTCATTATAAATAACTCAGATTTGTTTTAGGGCTCAATTGTAACAAAGTTTCATACATCAACTGAATGGTGTCTACAATGTCTTTCTTGTGGATCATCTCAACAGTCGTGTGCATATATCTTAAAGGGATAGAAATTAACACAGACGGACAGCCGTCATTTGCGTAAGCAAAACTATCTGTATCAGTGCCGGTACTTCTACTTAATGTTCTAAATTGAACAGGTATCTTTTTGTTTTCAGCAGCAGCTTCTACAATAGCTAATAATTTATTATGAATTGCTGGTGCATAAGCTAATGAAGGACCTTTTCCACATTGGATATCGCCTTCTATTGCTTTATTGATCATTGGGGTATGCGTATCATGTGTTACGTCAGTTACGATAGCAATATTTGGTTTAATTCTTCTTGCGATCATTTCTGCACCTCTTAATCCAATTTCTTCTTGAACTGCATTTACAATATATAAACCAAAAGGCAATTTCTTTTTGTTCTCAGAAAGCATTCTTGCTACTTCTGCAATCATGAATCCGCCAACCCTATTGTCAAAAGCTCTTCCTATAATAAAATCATGTGCTAATTCGTCAAAGCCTTCTTCATAAGTCACTACGGCGCCAATATGAATACCCAATGCTTCCACTTCTTTTTTAGACCTAGCGCCACAATCTAAAGTAAGATTGTCTACTTTTGGTTGTGGTTCTTTTTGTTCAGGATTGCTTAATCTTGTATGGATAGCAGGCCATCCAAATACGGCTTTAACAGGCCCTTTTTTACCATGAATCCAAACACGCATAGAAGGTGCAATCTGATGGTCAACACCGCCATTACGTTTTAGATAGATCAATCCTTGGTCACTAATATAATTAACAAACCAGCTAATTTCATCTGCATGCGCTTCTATGACTACTTTGAATGGGGCATCTGGATTAATTACGCCTACTGCCGTTCCATAAGGATCTGTAAAAGTGGTGTCTACATATTTTGTTAAGTAGTTCAACCAAATTTTTTGACCGCTACTTTCAAAGCCTACTGGAGATGGGTTATTGATATACTCTTTTAAGAACGCATAGGATGTAGCGTTAATCAATTCTTTTTTCTTAGAACTTGTTGCTTTTTTTGCGGATGCTTTTGCCATAAGGAAGGGTTTAATTATAACCCTTGCAAGATACTACATTCTGTATTTATTAATACATTTGTAGCAAACGCAAGTAGCATGAAGGGGCAAAGATTTGACATGGAGGTTTTAAAGGGCTTGGATTCGTCCAATTTCTTGACGCATGCTTTGGCTTTAATGCATGAACAAGCTGCAAGTAATACAGTGTATGGAGAATGGGTTAGATTAATGCAGGTGCAGTTAGGAACTGTGGGAAGCTTGGAACAGATCCCGTTTTTACCTATTCATTTTTTCAAGACCCATACTATTTATACCGGAATGGAGTGTCCAAGTTTCCATTTCGAAAGTAGCGGCACCACCCAGGATACTGTTAGCAAACATTATGTATTGGACTTGAATGTTTACGAGCAAAGTTTCAATCAGTGTTTTCTACAATTTTACGGAGCACCAAAAGACTATTGTATTCTTGGCTTATTGCCCAATTATTTAGAAAGGCAACATTCTTCCTTGGTGTATATGACCCACCATTTAATTCAAGAGAGTGGGCATCCCTCAAGTGGTTTTTATTTATACGATTTCGATCAATTAAATTCATGTTTGGACAAGCTAGAGCATGCCAAACAAAAAACATTGTTAATTGGAGTTAGTTTTGCTTTGATGGATTTTGTGGATGCATATCCACAACAACTAAAGCATACAATTGTGATGGAGACAGGCGGGATGAAAGGAAGAAAGGAAGAGTTAACCAAGCCGGCTTTACATGCCTATTTATCAAAAGGGTTTGGAGTAGATACAATCCATTCAGAATATGGGATGACAGAATTATTAAGTCAAGCTTATTCAAAAGGAAAGGGCATCTATACTTGTCCTCCATGGATGAAAGTATTGGTGGCTGACGAAGCAGATCCAACTGCATTAAGTACAACTGGAAGAGGCGTCTTGCACATCATAGACTTAGCAAATCTACATAGCGCAGCCTTTATTGCCACCGAGGATCTTGGTATTGTTTATCCAGATGGAAGTTTTGAAGTCATTGGTAGGCTAGACCAAAGTGCTAGAAGGGGATGTAGTTTACTGGTTGTTTAAAATTAGCTTTTCAATTTGTTTGATAAAAACAGGATTGATATTGTAATTGTATTGGCGCTTATCTGTCACTTCTCTTTGTTTTACGATCAATGATTCAGCTGCTCTTGTAGCTAATTTGAATTTCTGATTGATTCTTAAAAAGTAATCACTACGACTCTTGTTCTGTGTAATTATATCCTTTTGTTGTACGCCAATAATCTTATTAATTGTTTTAGTACTTATTTGCTCATTATTAATTTGCAGTTGGTAAATGGCTTGTACTAATTCTTTTTCTACAATTGTTAATGAGGTATAGAAGTTTTTATAAAGGATTGTTTGAACTTCTAATGGTATCTTTTTTTTCTTAAATCTTTTTTTATATAAGGTATAGATCAACAATACCATTAGCACAATAAGGGTATTTCCAATAATAGGTTTTCCGGGCTCTATGATTTTTAAAAAAGAACTCAATAAACTATTAGTATAAATTGGCAATGTATTAGGATCGTTAAAATCCTTTTCGTTAAGTGCGATTGATTCATAAGTCAAATGACCATCTTTTTCGATTCTAATTAAATAGAAATTGGATCCCATTGCAAACTGGAACATGTGCTCAGGTCGATTTTTATATATTTTGAGCCATTTCTCTCTATATTCCGCTTGCTTGTTTTCTGATAATGTACCAAATTGATTGGTGGAGAAATTCAACCAATACAATTCAAGATCGGCATGAAATAGTAAATAGGGGCCGTAGTTGGTTTTAAGAAAAACAGACTTAGTGCCAATCTCTTTAAGCGCAGGATTTAACTTGCCTAAATTGCTCCATGTGTGGTTTTTAAAATCAAATACACGACAACTATCTTGTATATAAGTAGATAAAGTGTTAGGGAAGTCTATTTGTTGAATAGAGTGAGATAGGTATAATTTTCCTGTATTTTCATTTACCTGAAAAAACAGTCCATCATTGGAGCTTAGAAAGTTCGAAATTTTTTTATTAGAAGTATAAAACTCCCATTCATGTGTCTTTTGGCTGAAAAAAGTAAAAAAATCCTTTATTTTCCAAAATCCAATGCCTCCATGTTGGAACAAAGTGTCCTTGTAAAAGAAATTGACAGATCCAAAGTTGGCACCTGAATGATAGGTGGAGTCTATCCTAATCATTTCATAGTTGCTTTGCCCCTTTTTTAATATTTGGTAGAGTCTTCCCGAACCCATCAGTTGCATATAGATCGAACCCTTGTTTTTAAGCAGACTGATTCCATTGGCTAATTTATATGAAACTCCGAACCTAAAATCCTCCTCAAAGAAGTTGAGATTTAGATTTTGAGCAGTATCTACGCTAATAAAATCCAATAATGCAATTTCTGCTTTTGAAAATGGGTTAATAACCAATTCTTTCTGTGCAGATACATTGAAATGGATCAAAATAGGTAAGAACGCAATGATTATCGATTTCTGAAGCATAACACAAAGCTAAGGAAATTTATATAATAAGAAATTATATAATGTGATCGTAATTAAATTTTATATTTTATTAATTCGTAAATAATTGATAATTAATTTATTAAATGTAAAAAACAATTTTCACTGCTTAGTTTACAAATTACTTGGACTTAGACATATTTCTAATGAATATTTACAGATTGAAATAAAACGAATTAAAGAAATATCAAATATATTATCCTTTGGGGGAAGGATAATTGGGGTAATCAGGACTTGTCTTGGTTGCCCCAACTTTTTTTACAAGCAATACCCCTGCAATCACCAATAGTGTCCCCAGAATTTGTTCCCAGCTAAACGGTTCGCCCAAGATCCATCTTGCCTGAAATAAGGTAGAAACTGGCCCAATGCTCGTTATAATCGCCAAATCATTGCTTCCAATCCTTTTCATCCCCCCGCTTATTAAGAAAGAAGGTATTACGGTTGCAATCAATGCCAATGCTATTACATAGATTAAGCTACTTGAATGGAGGATCGGCAAATCCATGATTGCTGTTAAACTTTTATGCTGTGTTATCCAATAATGGATAAAAATACCCAGACTCGCAGCAAGCATAGATAAGCTTGTAAACTGTGGTGCACCAATTTTTGGAATAATTTTTCCTGAACCAACAAGGTACAGGGCGTATGTAATGGCGCAAAGCAAAATCATCCAACTGCCAAAGAAGAACAATTTTGTGTCTGGAATTTGATTCAATTCCCCCCAATAGGCCAAACCAATACCAATATAGGTGATGAAAATAGCTAGCCATTGTTTCTTGGTAATGGCCACTTTGAAAATGAGCAGATTTAAAACAACCGCTAAAGTTGGGTATATAAATAAAATAATCCGTTCAATACTTGCTGAAACATATTGGAGTCCAATAAAATCAAAAAGGCTACTCATATAATAGCCAAGAATCCCAACCAAACATGCGCCGATATAAGTGGATGCTTTTGCTTTTTTTAATCCATGATGCCTAAAGTAAAACCACATTGAAGCTGCATAGAAGGGCAAGGAAAATAACATGCGCAACATTAATAAGCCACTTGCATCAATCGTTGTTGTTTTAAAACAAAGTTTGATCCAAATGGCTTTAGTAGAAAACAAAACAGTGCCTAGGATGGCCCAGGCAAAACCTTGATTGTATATGTGATTCCTTTTTATACGGCTACATTAAAATCTCTTAATGCATCGTTCAAGCTCGTCTTTAAATCGGTGCTTGGTTTTCTTTGTCCAATGATCAAGGCGCAACTCACTTGGAAATCTCCTGCAGGGAAACTTTTTGTGTAAGACCCAGGAATCACCACACTTCTAGCTGGTACACGTCCTTTATATTCAACTGGTGTAGCACCACTCACATCTATAATTTTCGTACTCTTTGTTAGCACGACATTTGCACCAAGAACTACTTCTTTTTCTAAATGCACACCTTCTACCACGATACATCTACTTCCAATAAAACAACCATCTTCTACAATCACTGGACTTGCTTGTAATGGTTCTAAAACGCCTCCAATACCAACACCACCACTCAAGTGTACGCCTTTCCCAATTTGTGCACAGCTTCCTACTGTAGCCCATGTGTCCACCATGGTCCCTTCGTCTACAAATGCACCAATATTAACATAGCTAGGCATTAGGACAACATTCTTTGCTAAGTATGCACCATATCTTGCAACCGCATGTGGTACTGCGCGAACACCCAATTCGGCATAGCCTGATTTTAATAACATTTTGTCATGGAATTCAAAAGGGGCAATCTCCCAAGTTTGCATTGGTTGAATTGCAAAATACATGAGAATGGCTTGCTTAACCCATTCATTCACTACCCATTCTGTCCCATTTGGCTCAGCGACCCTTAATCTTCCTTTGTCTACTTCTTCAATCACTTCACGAACAGCGTTGCTATATATATCGTCTTTTAATAAACTACGATCATTCCAAACGGTTTCAATTTTTGTCTTTAAGTCCATTTTATTCAATTTTGGCAAAAATACAAGTTGATTGATATAGTTTATTCCTTTCTTTTACACATTCAATCTACTTGCTTTAAACCTTAATGATTATTTTGCAGCATGTTTTTAATGGAAGAAGATATTGCATTTGCTTTAGAGGCCTTAAACAAAGGCGGGATCATCTTATATCCAACTGATACTGTTTGGGGGATTGGATGTGACGCAACCAATGCAGCTGCCGTTGCTAAGATTTATGCGCTAAAAAAAAGAACAGAAACCAAGGCGATGATTGTCTTGGTGCCAGAAGAACAATGGATTTTAGATTATGTGGCAGAACCAGCGCCTAAGGTGGTGGATTATATCAAAGGCATTACAAAGCCAACAACCGTTATTTATGAACATGCAAAAAATTTAGCACAAAATTTAATTGCATTAGATGGTAGTATCGCGATTAGAATTTGTAAAGCAAGTTTCGCCGCACAATTAATGAAAGCTTTTGGGAAACCAATTGTAAGTAGTTCTGCTAATATTTCAGGACTCCCAACTCCGATGTGTTTTAAAGATATTTCTTTGGATATGATTGAGGGGGTAGATTATGTGGTGCGAACAAGCCAAGATGAAACCGAATTAAAGCAACCCTCTGCTATTGTTAAGTGGGAAGAGGATCAATTAATTGTGATTCGCCCTTAAATACATTCAATGAAGAAAAAAATATTGGTCATACAGACTGCTTTTATCGGTGATGTAGTTTTAGCAACTGCATTATTGGAATCCTTGCGTCAGCAGTTCCCAGAAGCGGCCATATCGATCTTGGTTCGAAAAGGCAATGAGGCACTATTTAATGCACATCCATTTATAGATCAAGTGTTGGTTTGGGATAAGCAACAAAATAAATATGGACATTGGCTGCAATTATTATTTGCCATTAGAAAAAGTAAATTTGATGCTGTAGTGAATGTGCAACGCTATGCAGCGACGGGATTATGGACTGTACTTTCTGGAGCGAAAATGAAAATCGGTTTTGATAAAAATCCTTTCGCTTTTTTATTTACAAATCAGATTGCACATCAGTCTGTAGGCAATGGCTTACATGAAATAGAAAGAAACCACGCATTGTTAAGTCCATTAGGTGTATTGCCAAAAGCGAAGCCAGCGCTTTATCCTGCTGCATTAGATGAAAAAGCGGTAGCGCCTTATCAGGGGCAACCTTATTTATGTATGGCTCCTGCTTCGGTTTGGTTTACAAAACAATTTCCAATACATCAATGGGTTAAACTATTGAAACATATTCCATTTGAAGGACCCATTTATTTACTGGGAGGTCCAGGGGATAAAGCTTTAAATGACCAGATCATTCATCAATTACAAAAGCCGAATTTGGTGAATATGGCAGGACGACTTTCATTTTTAGCATCGGCAGCCTTACAAAAAGGAGCAGTACTCAACTATGTGAATGATTCCGCACCAATGCATTTTGCTTCTGCAGTCAATGCGCCTGTGGCTGCAATCTATTGCTCTACTATTCCAGACTTTGGATATGGTCCATTGTCCACTACTTCATTTATTATTGAAACAAAACAAGCTTTATCCTGTAGACCTTGTGGGTTACATGGCAAAAAACAATGCCCTTTAAAGCATTTTAATTGCGCAGAAACCATTGAATTAGAACAAATCTATCAACCTCTCCAACAAGTGCTACAAGATTAGTACTTTTGCGCCTATGTCTATTGAACTCACCGCACAAGAAAAAAAACTTTTAGCGATCGCTGGAGAAGCTGCTGCTCAATTGAGTATGCCTGTCTATGCAGTAGGTGGTTTTGTGCGCGATAAAATCTTAGGCAGAAATACAAAAGATATAGATATTGTTTGTATTGGAGATGGATTACAATTGGCAACCACATTTGCCAATCAGTTTACGCCAAAACCCTATGTTTCATTGTTCAAGACCTATGGTACAGCGCAGGTTAAATTAACAGATATCGAAATTGAATTTGTTGGTGCAAGGAGAGAGTCTTATGTGCGAGAAAGTAGAAACCCGAAGGTAGAACCAGGAACATTAATAGATGATCAGAATAGAAGAGATTTTACGATAAACGCCATGGCGATTGATTTAAGCGCAAGTAATTTTGGTGCATTATTAGATCCATTCAATGGATTAGCCGACTTGGATGCAAAAATTATTCGAACGCCCTTGGCGCCAGAGCAAACTTTTGATGATGATCCATTAAGAATGATGCGTGCCATTCGTTTTGCGACACAATTGGATTTTGTGATAGAAGCCAATACATTTAAAGCGATTCAGCAAATGGCAGATCGCATTAAAATAGTTTCTCAAGAAAGGATAACAGATGAATTGCAGAAAATTATGAAAAGTAAGCAGCCTTCAAAGGGTTGGTACTTGTTAAGAGCAGCTGGATTATTGGCACAGATCTTCCCGGTTTTATTGAAGTTGGAGGGCGCTGAAACATTGGATGGTATTGGACATAAAGATAATTTTTCACACACTTTGCAAGTGCTTGATAATATAGCAGAACACACCGAAGATGTTTGGTTAAGATGGGCGGCTTTATTACATGATATAGCGAAGCCGAATACAAAAAGATTCGAGTCTGGATTTGGCTGGACCTTCCATGGTCATGAAGTAGTAGGCGCAAGGATGGTGCCTAAAATTTTTACGCAATTAAAACTGCCATTGAATGAACACATGAAAATGGTGCAAAAACTGGTTGCCTTGCATTTGCGTCCTATTTCATTAACAAAGGAAAATGTAACGGATAGTGCGATAAGGAGGTTGTTATTTGATGCAGGAGAGGATATTGAGGCCTTGATGCTATTATGTGCTGCTGATATTACAAGTAAGAACAAGCTAAAAGTAAAAAGATATTTACAAGGTTTTGAAATGGTCAAAGCTAGGATTGTAGAAGTAGAAGAAAAGGACCAAATGCGCAACTGGCAACCGCCAATTACAGGAGAAATGATCATGCAGCTTTTTAATATAGCGCCTTCGAAACAAGTAGGGGTGATCAAAGATGCCATTAGAGAAGCTATTTTAGATGGCGTTATCCCTAATAACTATGAGGCTGCTTACGATTTTATGATTCAAGAAGCTTCGAAGATTGGATTGCATCCAATTGGATAAAAAATGCTTAAAATCAAGCTAATAAATACTAATTTAGCGTTTCAAAATCACCAAAATGGCCATTTTAAAATTTAGGATTTCCTGGGAAGAGGACGATGCGATTTATAGAGATGTATTGGTGAAGCACACACAACATTTTATTGATTTACATCAGATCATTCTTAAGGCATTTGAGTTTGATGAAAAACATGATGCAACATTTTTTAGAAGTAATGAAAAATGGCAGAGAGGAAGAGAAATTAGTAAAGCAGTCTACGAAAAAAATTATGTAGTACCCCCATTGATGATGGATGAAGTGGTGATAGGCTCTGAAATTTTAGACACCAATCAGCAGTTTGTTTATTTATATGATTTTGCAAAGTCTTGGACATTCTTGATTCAGTTAATTCAAGTGATCAAAAATGCTGATGCTGATATGGAATTAAACTACCCAATGGTTTCAAGAATCGAAGGGGTTGGGCCAATGCAATATGGCACCAAAGGCTTACTTGGTCCTAATTTCACAGACATTGAAGAGAAATATGATTTAACAGAGGCGCAGGATGGTTTTGGTGAAGAGGGCGAAGACTCAGATGCAGCTGATAATGATGCTGATGATGAAGACGATGATACTTCTGATACTGACGAAGGTGGCATGTTTGATGATAGCGCTGAAGCATATTAATTTTTAATACCATCATTTTGACACCCACTGTATATATCGTTGTAGGTCCCACCGCAGTTGGTAAAACAAAATACGCCATTGAATTAGCTCAAAAGTTAAAGACTGAAATTATCTCGGCAGATGCCAGGCAATGTTATAAAGAATTAAATATTGGTGTTGCAAGACCATCCGAATTAGAGTTGGAGACCATACCACATCATTTTATTGCAAGTCATTCTATTCATGAAACGGTGAATGCAGGTGTGTTTGAACAATATGCATTGGATAAGACAGAAACGCTATTGGCAAATCATGGATCAGTGGTGATGGTGGGTGGAACCGGCTTATACATTAAAGCATTTGCAGAAGGCATGGATGCCATACCGGCAATTGATCCTGCAATAAGACAACAGATTCAAGAAGGCTTAACTACCAATGGAATAGCTTGGCTACAGGAACAAGTGCAGCAATTTGATCCAGCATATTGGGCACGTGCGGATTTAGGAGAGCAGCAAAATACACAAAGATTGTCAAGGGCTTTAGAAGTGAAGATGGGTACAGGTCAATCCATTCTAGATTTTCAGCACCAACAAAAAAAGACAAGACCTTTTGCCATCCAAAAAATAGGCCTTGAAATGCCAAGAGTGGATTTATATGATCGTATTAATCAAAGGGTGATTCAAATGGTAGAGATGGGTTTAGAGGAAGAAGTGAAAAACCTACTTCCTCAGTTTCATTTAAACGCATTGCAAACGGTGGGTTATCAAGAATGGCTTTCCTATTTTGACGGCATTCAAACAATAGATGCAGTCATTCAAGCCATTCAGCAAAATACAAGGCATTATGCCAAAAGGCAAATGACTTGGTTTAAAAAAGATATCGAAATCAAATGGGTATAGGCATTTTCTAAACGAACGATATATTTTGTTTCCCCAATGATTAAGTGTAAATACTTAATTTTTCCTTGTTATTTCTTCTTAAATTTATCAATAAAACAATTAAATACAAATACCTATGCGTATCCAACTAGGCATGGCTTTCTGTGGGGCACTTTTTTTACAAGTTGCTTCTGCACAACAAGCTATCAAATTTGAAAAATATACTTTACCCAATGGGTTAAAAGTGATTTTACATGAGGACCATTCTGCGCCAGTAGTAGCGGTTACAACCTTGTACCATGTAGGATCAAAAAATGAAGACACAGCAAGAACAGGATTTGCCCATTTTTTTGAGCATTTATTATTTGAGGGATCTGAAAATATCAAAAGAGGCGAGTTTGATAAATATATCACCAATGCTGGTGGTGCATTGAATGCAAACACTTCGCAGGATCGCACTTTTTATTATGAGTTATTGCCATCTAATCAAGTTGAATTGGGTTTATGGTTGGAAAGTGAACGCATGATGCATGCAAAAATTGAGCAAATAGGTGTGAATACGCAACGTGAAGTAGTGAAGGAGGAAAAGCGTCAACGTGTGGACAATCGTCCCTATGGTTCTTTTTTAACCGAAGTATTAAAGCGTGCTTACAAAGTGCATCCATACCAATGGGCGCCAATTGGTAGTATGGATCATTTAAACGCTGCCAAATTAGAAGAGTTCATTCAGTTCTATAAAACATTTTATGTACCCAACAATTGTGTGTTGTCTATAGCAGGTGATTTTAATAAAGCGGAATTAAAGGCAAAGATTGAGGCTTATTTTGGCCCAATTCAAAGCGGTACTAAACCAATTCCAAGACCTCAAATTAAAGAACCAGCATTAGGTGGTGAGGTTAGGGATAAAATTTATGATAATATTCAATTGCCAGGTGTGTTTCAAGCATATCGTGCGCCTAAACAAGGAGGGGACGAGTATTATGCATTCAATGTGTTGTCCACTATTTTATCAGGTGGTGAATCTTCTAGAATGAATAAAACTTTAGTAGATAAAAAGCAACAAGCTGCGGCGGCGCAGTCTGTTCCATTCTTCAATGAAGATGAGGGATTGTTCATTGCTCTAGCGATTGCGAATATGGGTGTTAAGATAGAAACATTGGAACAGAGTATGGACAGTGTGATCAATCAATTAAAAATGGAATTGGTTGGAGAAAGAGAGTTTCAAAAAGTAAAAAATCAAATCACCACTCAATTGGTGACTGGTAATGCAACTATGGCGGGTATTGCAGAAAGTTTAGCAAATAATGAAGTGTATTTTGGGGATGCCAATTTAATCAATACAGAATTGGAAAAATACAATAAGGTGACTAGACAAGATGTGTTGAATGTTGCTAAAAAGTATTTGAATAAAGACAATAGGGTGGTGTTGTATTATTTACCTAAAGAAAAACCTACAACAAAGTAATTGAGCAGTGGTACACGCTCTACTAAAAATAATTTTATGAAAAAAATAGTCTATTTCTTTTTGTTGATATTGCCCTTGGTTTCATTGGCACAAAATATTGATCGTTCAAAAGCACCTGCACCTGGGAAAGCGCCCATCATACAAGTAGGTGATCCAGTTAAGTTTACATTGGCCAATGGATTGCAGGTCTTTGTGGTTAAGAATACAAAATTACCACAGGTAAGTGCTACTTTGGCTTTGAATTATGATGGCTTTGCAGAAGGCGAAAAAGCTGGTGTAGCTGATATGGCTGGACAATTAATGAAAAGGGGGACCGCTACAAAATCAAAAGCCGCGTTGGATGAAGCGGTGGAGTATTTAGGTGGAAGCTTATCTACTTCGAGTCAATCAGCTTCTGCAACTTCTTTAAAGACAAATTTCCCTGCCTTATTTAGTTTAATGGCCGAAGTGGTCTTACAGCCAGCTTTGTCTAGCGAGGAATTAGAGAAAATACGTAAGCAAGTTTTATCAGGTATAGAATCCAATAAGGACGATGCAGATGCGATTGCTGGTAATGTGGTTAAGAAATTGGTATACGGGGCCAATCATCCTTATGGAGAAATTATGACTGCTAAGTCTGTAAATCAAGTCAATCTAAATGACGTAAAATCATTTTTAACGACTTACTGGAAGCCGAATATGGCTTACCTGGTTTTTGTTGGAGATATTGAGCCTGCAACTGCCAAAGCACTTGCCGAAAAAAGTTTTGGTGCATGGAAGAATGGAGTGGTAGCAAAACAAAGCTTTGCTAAGCCAGCTAAACCGAATCAAACATATGTCGCAATCGTTGACAGACCGTCTAGTGTTCAGAGTGTGGTCACCATTGCAACTACTGTGGATCTATCTCCTGGATCTGCAAATGCGATTGCTAGTTCGGTGATGAATAATATATTGGGAGGAGGATTCTCTGGTCGTTTATTTGCCAACCTAAGAGAAAAGCATGCTTTTACTTATGGAGCTTATTCAAGTTTAACCCCAAGCCGTCAAATTGGTTTTTTTCAAGCTGATGCAGCGGTTAGAAATGATAAAACGGATAGTACTGTTCAAGAGTTATTGAAAGAAATAAATACCATTCGGAATGAACAAGTTGGGGAAGCAGAATTAAATAGAATGAAAAATTATTTATCTGGTGGATTCGCAAGGTCTTTAGAGAACCCTGCGACGATAGCAAATTTTGCATTGAACATTGCGCGCAATGATTTGCCAGCAGATTACTATAAAAATTATTTAACCAATTTAGCCGCGGTGGATGCGAAAAAAGTGAAGGAAGTTGCGAACTTGTATCTGAATCCTAATCAAATGCATATTGTTATTGTAGGCAATGCGAAACAGATTGTAAGAGGATTGGATAAATATGGTCCAATAAAGTATTTTGATATTGAAGGAAACGAGATTGCAGCTCCAGTGGAAGCGAAAGCAGATGCATCTTTAACACCTACTATTTTATTGGATAAAGTAATCAATGCATTGGGCGGTAATAATGCATTGAATAACATCAAAGACATACAATACAAAGGGAAAGCGTCTTTAATGGGTAGAGAAATTGAAATGCAACAGACTAAAGTATTGCCGGGAAATGCAGTAGTCGCAATGTCTATGGGGGGTATGGTTTTGTCAAGACAAGCTTTGGTCAATGGGAAATACAGTGTAGCTCAACAGGGCATGGAAGCGCCAATTACGGATGAATTGAAAGAAAGCTTAAATGAAACTGCCACTTTACACCCTGAAACGATCTTTTTAAAGAATGGCTATCAATTAAAAATTGCGGGTGCAGATAAAATAGAAGGTGCAGATGTGATTGACCTAGAAGTGACATCTCCAAAAGGCAAAGTAACACATCGTTTTTATGATAGTAAAACTTTCCTATTAGCAAAAGTGAGTTCAACACAAGAAGTCCCAGGTAGAGGCACTGTAACGCAACAGCAGTTTTTTAAAGACTATAAAACAGTTGGCGGGGTACAAATTGCCAATGAAGAGGTCTTAGATCTTGGACAGTTTAAATTAAACGTGAAGTATGCTGATATTAAAGTGAATCAGGGATTAAAGTTAGAGGACTTGAAATAGGTAAAATATATTGAATTAAAGACTTGATTTAACAAGTTTAAAACAACTTCAAAACAAAAGAGCCATCTATTAGATGGCCCTTTTAATGTCTATATATGACTGAATTTAGAATCTAATTCCGTATCCAATATTCAATAAAACGGCACGGCTATTTTGTACAGCAATCGGACTTGGCTTATCGTTTAAACGATAAGGTACCACTGCATCTTTATGAGTAGCACTGCTGATGGTGAAATCAACAAAATACCTATTTGTTCTATAACCTATACCGCCTGAAACGATAAAACGAGAAGGAGTTACTAAGGTTTTACCGTTTTCGTCAGCAAACTCATTTTTATAAGGACTTCCATAATAAGCAGTACCTGCTCTAGCCATCCAATTGCTTGTCAACTTGATTTCACAACCAATTTTAAAGTTAAAATTGTTTTTATAAGTCGCTCTCATGGTCGCGTTTAAATCATCGTAATAGTCTGCTGATGCTTGGTCAAAATCATTTGCATAAAATCTAGTGCCAGCATAATTCACCCATTCTATATCCGCACTAATAAATCCTAATGGCTGAGTTGGTTTGCCTGGGCTTGCAAAAAAATAACTACCGCTAAAAGTAGCTTTAGTTGGTGTTAAGACTGTGTATTCTCTTACGCCTGCATTGCCGTTGTTTAATTCACTTGAGCTTACAGAAAGGGTGCCTGCATAAGACTCAGTATTTGTAGTAATATCAGCTGATAACTTATCTCTAAAGCTGATTAATTGTGGTGTGTGCAATGCAAAGCCAAGACGTAAAAAAGATTCAGGCTTATAAATGACGCCAAACTTAGCGCCGATACCCCAGCCTTTAGAACTAAAGTCTTCATTAAAAGCAAAGCCACCAAATTGGTTCTGTGTATTTGTTGTGTTTAAATCTGTTTCTACTACTTGTAAGGATCTATTAAAATTGATGATAGGTAAAACCAAGCTGGCTCCTAAATACAATTTGTCTTGCACATTGCCGCCCCATCCAAATGTCAACTCATTAGAACTTCCGCTCGTATAGGAATCAAATGTTTGATTCACGCCGCTAGAGATAGGCACTAAACTTTGGTAGCCTGCTACATTGCCACTTGCGTCAGCAATGGTGTCGATCAAATAAGTTCTAAATGCCAATGAGCTTCCGAATATATAATTGTTTTCTGCAGCACTCATACTTGCATTATCGTAGTAAAGCTCTTCTAAGAATTTTTCAGAATAACTACTAAAATTATTTACGCCTTTGAATCTTTGTCTGCTATTGTAATCTGCAATTTGTGTGAAGCTAATAGAAAAAGCAGTACTAGCATAACCTCTGTTTTTTCTACCATCTGCAAACACAATGCCAATATTGCCTAATGTAGATAAGCTTTTGGAAGTACTTGTTCTAGTGCCTCTATAATCAAAATCGCTTTCTGTTTTTAAATACTTACTTGTAACAAGTAGTTCGCTTGATTTATAAAATCCCAATCCTGCAGGGTTGATATGTGCTGCAGATAAATCGCCACCTAGGGAGCCCATTGCGCCACCTAATGCATTGCTGCGGGGTGTTCCATTGGGTGCGAACCATGATAATCTTAAGCCATCTTCTGGACCCTGTGCCTGTGTTGATACACTAGCGAATACTAAAATTCCTATTAATAATTTTTTCATAATGCGTACTTGTTGTTTGCGAAAAATAAAGTGTAATGCGATTATCTATTGCCACCTCTTGGAGGTCTTGAACTTGTAGATGATCCACTGCTATTGAATCCGCCACTTCTTCCACCAGCATTGTTGTTCATGCTTGGGGCAGAATAGCTTGGAGTAGAACTACTAGCTTTATTTTGATTGGTATTGCTAAAACCGCCATTATTGAAATAACGAGCAGGGCGATCAAAGCTATTGGCTTGATTGGTATTGCTATTATTGGTTGTGACGCGTCTTAATAAATTACCAAAGCCATTGTTTAAATTAGGGTTGCCTGTATACCTAGTAGAACCATTGGTTGTATTGGAAAAATTATTTCCATTATTGTAAGTTCTATTGTTTCTATAAGCAGCTAAAGCAGGTGCACTTGTTTGCATTGCTCTAGGCGTATAATTATTTCTTTGCATTGGGAAATTGCTTACACCTCCGCCGTAGTAAATTGGTCTATATGGATTCCAGAATCCAGCATAATAAGGATTCCATCCGCCCCAGCCGCCTCCGAATCCACCAAATCCTCCATAGCCGAAACCGCCATATCCAAATCCACCAAATCCGCCATATCCGAATCCACCCCAGAATGGATCATAGCCCCAGCCCATGCTGCCAGCCCAGAAAGGATCGTACCCAAATCCTCCATATCCGAAACTGCCGAATCCGCCATAATAGCCAGCCCATCCAAAGCGATTGCTCCAAAACGGATCCCATCCGCCCCAGCCAAAACCGCCATATCCACCATAGCCCATGCCAAAGCCAACACTGAAACTTGGGTTGTTCCAATAGCCAAAATCGTCAATACTTGACCAACGATTTCTATTCGCCACTTTCAGTCTTAAAAAACGGTCGTCTTGGTAATTTTGGTAATCTTGGTATTCCGCTTCCTCAGATAAGGCTTCTGCATTGTTTTTTACAGTTGCATTAGTATTTGTTTCAGCCTCTTTTGAAGGCGTATAATATAGATCGTCCGTTGCTGCCGTTGTGGTTTGTTGTAAGCTGGTACAGCTGGTTACGAAAAAACTACATGCCAAAAGAAAGATGGCGTTGAACCCAATGAGGGATCGATTGCTTTGCTTTTTCATATCTGTTCAATTTTTTGGTTTTAATATGCCCCTGATTTAGCATACATTTGACATCCTAAAGGTAATAAAGTTTAAAACATAGAGCGTTTTTCGTAGATGTTTTGTTACAATATAAAATGTTAAGAATTTTACAAAATGGCAAAGGAACTAACTTCAAGAGCACAGGACTATTCACAGTGGTATAACGACCTAGTTTTAAAAGGGTCACTCGCAGATTATAGTGCGGTAAGAGGCTGTATGGTGATCAAACCTTATGGTTATGCTTTATGGGAAAATATGCAGGCAACCTTAGACAAAATGTTCAAGGATACCGGACATCAAAACGCTTATTTCCCTTTGTTTGTGCCTAAATCTTTATTTGAGGCAGAAGAGAAGAATGCGGAAGGTTTTGCAAAAGAGTGTGCGATTGTAACCCATTATCGTTTAAAAACAGATCCAAATAATAAAGGAAAGCTAATGGTGGATCCAGAAGCGAAGTTGGAAGAAGAATTAATTGTTCGTCCAACAAGCGAAGCGATTATTTGGAATACCTATAAAACATGGATTCAATCTTACCGTGATTTGCCAATTTTGGTGAACCAATGGGCGAATGTGGTGCGATGGGAGATGAGAACAAGATTGTTTTTAAGAACAGCTGAGTTCTTATGGCAGGAAGGACATACCGCGCATGCAACCAAGGAAGAAGCGATTGGTGAGACAGTGAAAATGTTAGATGTGTATGCTGATTTTGCAGAGAACTGGATGGCGATGCCAGTGATTAAAGGGGTGAAAACGCCGAATGAAAGATTCGCAGGCGCAGAAGACACCTACTGTATTGAAGCATTGATGCAGGACGGAAAAGCATTGCAGGCAGGTACTTCGCATTTCTTGGGACAAAATTTCGCGAAAGCATTTGATGTAAAATTCAGTGATAAGAACAATACATTGGATTATGTGTGGGCAACAAGCTGGGGTGTGAGTACAAGATTGATTGGTGGTTTAGTGATGACCCATAGCGACGACGAAGGATTGGTATTGCCTCCACGTATTGCTCCATTACAAGTGGTGATTGTGCCAATTTTTAAAGGAGAAGAACAAAAAGCTTTATTGGATGAAAAAGTGCATGCGATGGTTGCTTCATTCAAAGCTGCAGGCATTCGTGTGAAATATGATGATTCAGACAACCAAAGACCAGGATGGAAATTTGCGGAATATGAAATGAAAGGGGTGCCAGTTAGAATTGCAGTAGGACCTCGTGATTTGGAAAACAACCAAGTAGAAATTGCACGTCGTGATACAAAAGAAAAAACGACTGTATCGATGGATGGCATTACTGAAACTGTATCACAATTGTTGTTGGATATTCAATCTAATTTATTCAATCGTGCTAAAAAATATAGAGACGAACATATTACAAAAGTGGATCGTTGGGAAGATTTTATTTCAACTTTAGATACCAAAGCTGGATTTGTTGCTGCACATTGGGATGGTACACCAGAAACAGAAGAGAAAATTAAAGAAATGACAAAAGCGACAATTCGCTGTATTCCTTTAAACAATGAACAAGAAGCTGGTGTTTGTATCTTAACGGGAAATCCTTCTGTTCAAAGAGTTTTATTTGCGCGTGCTTATTAGTATTTAAGAAGAAACGAGCATGCGACAAAAACCAATCCCTCCAGCACTCACTCCTTTTTTAGAGGGCAAAGTATTGTTGATCGATAAGCCATTGCAATGGACTTCTTTTGACATGGTCAAAAAAGTTAGATGGTTAACTAAGATCATGAAAGTTGGTCATGCGGGCACATTGGATCCCTTGGCTACAGGTTTGTTGATTATCTGCACAGGGAAATTTACAAAGCAGATCAATGACTATATGGGTATGACCAAAGAATACATAGGTAGTTTAGTGCTTGGTGCCACGACTGCATCTTATGATTTAGAACAGGAGCCGGAAAATTTCAAATCAATTGACGTTATTACTGAAGCTTCTATTCAAACTGCTACACGACAATTTATTGGTACGATATTTCAAATGCCACCACAACATTCAGCGATCAAAAAAGACGGCAAGCGATTATATGAATCTGCGCGTCAAGGGATCGAAGTAAAAGTAGACCCAAGACAAATTACCATTGAGCAATTTGAAATCACTAAAATTGATTTGCCAACAGTTGAGTTTAGAGTTGTTTGTTCAACTGGCACTTATATCAGAAGCTTAGTGCATGATTTTGGTCAAGCGCTTGGTGTTGGTGCTTATATGAGTAGCCTAAGAAGAACAAAAATTGGCGAATTCCATGTTGAAAATGCAATTCAATGGGAGGAACTAGAAAAAGAAATCAACGATTTATTAGAAGGGTAGTCCAATACCAAATTGCCAAGCATAATTGTTGACCCTTAGTCCATTAGGCTTTACCTCGGTCCATTTCATATTGTTGAAATTCAACCAGCCATTATTATACAATCTAGTAGGATCTTTCATTTTCATGGCGTAATCGATTCTGATGATGAAGTAATCAAAATCTAATCTTAATCCTGTTCCAATGCCAATTGCAAGGTCCTTATAGAGTCTGTCTAATTTGAATCCTGCTTTTGTATCGTTACCTAAATCGCGCGTGTTCCAAATATTACCCATGTCTGCAAAAAGGGCAGAGCCAATTTTATAAGAGCCCAATTGTAATAAAGTAAAACGGTATTCAAAATTGGCTTCTAATTGCAAGTCGCCGAATCGGTCAAAATTTTGCCTTTGTGCACTCGTATCATAAAAATTAGAACTACCCAATCCTAATTGTCTTAATCCCCATGCACGCATGCTATAAGGGCCACCGGCAGTGAACTGTTTAAAGAAAGGCAGTTGTCCACTGAGTTTGGCATTGTTGCTATAGTTATTGCCCCATCCGCCCATTAATCTCCAAGCGATTTCTGTATTGGTGTATTTATAAGTAGATCTATATTCTGCTTCTAATTTTAAATATCGATATAAGTCTTGATTGAACTTCTGGGATAATCCTAGCAATCCTCCAGCTTCTTCAATGCCTAATCTTAGATAATGTTGTTGGTGTGCGTTTTTAGAGGAGGCTCCAATATTAGTGTAGTTAATTGTTTGGCTTACAATATTGCCTTCATTGAAAGAAGATCTTAAGAATGGATTTAAAATCAATAAGCTATCCAGTTTTGAAAACTTGTTCAATTGGTAAAGCTCAATGTTTAAAGGACGATAATTGATAACATGCTCTCTGCCATTTTTTATTTTTTTCCATTCATAACCCCAATTCGTAGTAAAAGACTTCAATTGGTAATAGTTCAATCGATCCATATAAGCACTGTACAAAGAGAAATTAGTTTTTACATTTTGATTGGCCTTCGCTTCTTTTTTCACAAAGGGCAATAGTAAATTAGGGAAGCTATAAGTCTGACCTATATTCCACAATAAAGTTTGGGTTAGATTGTTGTCACTGTTTAAATTTAATTCCACACCAAACCTTAAACTAGTAATTGATGGAATTGCTTTTTTCTGCACATTCTTATCTCTGTAAGTGAGATTGGTGGACAAGCCTAATAAGTTACCAGAGCCGATCTGCGCCGTATTTTTACTGCCCTCAATATCGAAATTGAAACTTCTTCTCATATTGGGCACTAAAAAATAATGTAAGTAAACGCTGTCATTGACAATCGTTGTTCTAGCATCAATTTGCTGCCATGCACCAAGGCCACTAAATCGGTTAAGCGTTTGGTAATAACTTGTCTCATTAAACAAACTCCCTTTTTGTATAAAGGATTGTTCTTTAAAGAGGGAGGTTTTAAATTTTGGAATACGATATAAATGAATCAAATTCGGCAAGCTGTCTCTAAATGGCGGTGGGTTTAAAAGCACCGTATCTGGATTATCCAATGCTGCAACATCACTATAGAATAGTTGTTGACCAACTAAGTATTGTTTGGTGATGCCTTTTGAAAGGTTTCTTAGTTGGAAACTTATTTTCCAACTTGGATTTTGAAGCCTTTTTGCTTTAGCTTCAGTGATTTGCGTAATTTGACTAAGGGGGTCAAGATTCAATGTCATCAATGAAGCATCAATGGTGTCTACTTCTGCGAATATTTTTTCTTTGGTAAAATTGTAAAATCCTTTTTCTCTAAACAATGCAACCAATCTATCTAATTCATTATTGATGCCTTCGTTAGAATATGCCTGACCCTTTTTTAAATAGCTATCCTTGCTATTTTTTAAAGCAATGTCTTGTAAAATAGGATCTGATAATTGATACGTAATGGTATCCAACAATGTTTTTTTGTTGAGCTCAATTTGCATAGTCAATGTCGTTCGCCATTCTTTTTTCACTGTGTCCGTAGAAACGATAGGCGTTAATATTGGATGATGATAGCCCTCTGTTGCAAGGTAGTTCTCCATATACTGTATGGTTCTGCTCATCCTTTCTGGCTGATAACTTTGAGGCTTAATAATGGTATTAAAAAAGCCATATTGACGAATCTTACGCACTTTAATACTATCGTCCCAATAATTGTCTAATGCGATGATGAGTTCCTTTGCACTATGCCTTGAAGGTGCATCTTTAAGGATAATTTTATTGTTGTATAGAAAAGCTTTCTCCTTGGGATAATTGTGCACGACAGCCCTTTTGAAATCTGCACAGCTATTTAAAAAAAATAAAAGGCTGAATAGACTCAAACTTGATGAGAATCGAATAATTTTAACTTTCCCTAAATGCATGAAAATGATCAATAAGAATGAGCTCAAATATATTCAATCTTTCGCCCATAAAAAACATTGGGCAGAAGAATCTGTTTTTATCATAGAAGGTCCTAAGATGATGGAGGAGCTGATGGCTTCCGATTGGGTGATTCGTCAGGCTTATGCCACTAAAGAATGGATCGAAAATCAGCCTTTTAAGCCTCATTATGTGACTGAAGTAGAAGCCTTCGAATTGGATAAAATGACGCAGCTTCATAAAGCCAATCAGGTGTTGGCATTGGTGGAGAAAAAACAAGCAAAAGGGCCAGTACAATTAAAGGGTAAATTGACCTTGGTTTTGGACGGCATTCAGGATCCAGGAAACCTTGGTACCATTATTAGAACAGCTGATTGGTTTGGACTAGATCAAATTGTAGTGAGTGTAGATACAGCAAGTTGTTATAACCCAAAAGTGGTGCAAAGTACGATGGGGAGTATTTTAAGGGTCAATGTAATTATTGCAGATTTGCCTGAACTGCTTCAATCGACCAAATTGCCAATTTATGGCGCTATACTCGAAGGCAAATCTATTCAAGATGCTGTATTAGCTAAAGAAGGTATTTTAATGATAGGCAATGAATCTAAGGGTATCCGTCAACCACTTTTATCATTGATTACAGATCCTATTACGATTCCAAAATATGGTGCAGCTGAATCTTTAAATGCAGCTGTCGCTACAGGTATTCTTCTTGCTAAATGGCAGCACTAGTCAAATCGAACTGCTTTTGCAGGGCTCATTTTTTTGATCCAAAGGGTAGGGAGTAAAAAAGACAGGTAACTCACTAATGCTGTTCCCAAAACCACACCCAATACTTGATTTGCTTGGATGCGGATAGGAAGTACATCAATTAAATAAGCAGATTCATCTAAACGAATCCATTGATATTTTAGTTGTATAAATGATAAGCCAAGTCCAATGATTACGCCAAGGCCAATGCCCATCCAGGCAATAAAACTTGCTTGGTACATAAATACTTTTCGTATCATATTTTGTGAAGCTCCCATTGCGGTCAAACTACCAATCATTGGAACACGCTCCAATAATAAAATCAACAAACAGGTGATCAGGTTGACGATTGCAATGAATAACATTATGATGATGGTGATATTTCGATTGATTGTTTGCACTTTAATCCAATCAAATAATTGCGGGTATACGTCTGCACTCGCGCTGCTCACCCAGTTTTCTGGCAGGATAGATTGTATTTTTTCTTGTGTTTGATCTATGGTATTCAGGTCTTTTAAATCAACTTGGTAGCCAGAAATCGTATTAGGTGCTTGTATTAACTGTTGTAATAATTTTATATCAACAAAAACTTGTTTTAAATCATATTCCTCAATACCTGTATGAAATAGGCCAACCACGGTCAATTTTCTTTCTTGTATCTGACCATTTTGTAAAAAGTATAGCCTTACTTGATCACCAGTATCAATATGCAATTTTGTTGCAATATTTTTTGAGACGACAATTTCTTTGCTAATGGAGTTTGCATTGCTATTCAGTATTCTTCCTTTGCTCAGACTTGGAATACTTGAAAAATCAGCAATGCCCTTGGCATTGAGCCCTTCTATTTCTAGCGCTTTTGCAAGCACCATGGTTTGATTCAAATAGGCCGAAGCAGCGCTGATATTTGGAATTGCTTTTAATTGTTGTGTAAGCGCTGGGTTGTCGGTAAGGGTAGAACCATTGACAGATGCAATTTGTATATGCCCCCAAAAGGAGTAGATTTTATTGCTAATGGTAGATTGGAAGCCGTTGACAATTGAAAAAGTGAGTATAATGGCTGCAACACTAATAGCAGTAGCCGCGATAGATAGTCTTACTATAAATCGGGTATAGTTTTTTTGTTTAAAGAAACTAATTCTTTTGGCTATCTCAAAGGCAGTATTCAACTGTTAATTTTAATCAAATCTAGTTTTTTATCTTTATAATTAGCACTTTCAACTTAGTTTCGTTACTGTAAACAATTGCTTATGTTAAAGTGGTTATGTCCAATCTATTTGTGTTTTTTTTCCTTGAATTTACAAGCGCAAACAGATAAGATCTTGGACTCCAATATCCAAACGGTGTTAATCTATCCAAAAGGGAAGCCATTGGCTTTGCCGGTGATTGGATTGAACTCGCAGGAGGAATTACTAGTTCAGTTTGATGACTTAACTGCACAATACCAACAATATTATTTTACCATCGAATTAATGGATAGGCTTTGGCAGCCAGTAGCACTCAATCCATTTGATTATATCAGAGGACTTACACAAAATAATATTAGAGCATACACTATTTCATCTATTGCGCAGCAAGCATATTATCATTATAGTTTTAGTTTTCCTACTGCATCTTGTAGGCCAACCAAGTCGGGCAATTATTTAATGAAAGTTTATAGACAGGGCAGATCCAATGAGTTGGTATTTGCCAAACGTTTTTTTGTTGTAGAACAAGAAGTGCCTATTACAGCGAGTATTCAAGAACCATTTGATGGCCTGATTTCCAAGACACATCAAAAAATACAAGTCGCATTGGATGTAAAGAAAATCAATTTCCTGCAACCAGAATTATTACAGTTGGCTGTCATACAGAATACCAGGTATAATGATCTGCTATTTTCAAATGCGCCTAGTTTTATAAGAGGAAATCAAATTGAATACAATGCAGACAGAGACTTTGTTTTTCCTGCTGGTAAAGAAGCTCGATGGCTTGATTTGCAAAATCTAAGATTCAAAACAGATCGCATTGCGCAAATTCAACAACTAGGATTTGGCACAAGGATCATTTTAAAAACAGACGGATCTAGGGCGTCAATACCTTATTATACTTTTAAAGACCTGAATGGGCAATTCATCATTAGTAATACAGAGTCGATCAGGTCCGAGGATCAAAATGATTATGCCAAAGTTTTGTTCAGTTTTCGTCCTAAAGAAGGGGCACCTTATAATGGGGAATCCCTTTATTTAGCCGGGGCACTCACTGGCAATATCTTAGATTCAAATGCCCGAATGGAATGGAATGGCTCCCTTGGGATCTATGAAAAATGGTTGCAACTTAAACAAGGTTACTATAGTTATCAATACATCCTTAGGTCGGATAGTGCTCCCGATCCAAAGCAGGATTTCATGTGGACGGAAGGAGATCATTGGGAGACGGAGAACAGCTATGCCATTTTTGTTTATTACCGTATTGCAGGTAGTAGATATGACCAAATTATTGGATTTTCTAACCTGAATTCGATACAAAATTGGTAGGAAAACCGATGGGTTTTTACTACCTTCGCACCGGCAGGTCTTACACGACCAGCTCCTGCTGAACCTCCCCAGGGTAGGAATACAGCAAGGATAGGCGGTTGAGCGGTGCGATGTGAGTAGCCTGCCACTTTTTAAAACTTGGATGCATTGGTGTCCAAACTAAAACCTTAGATATGAAATTTTTTATTGACACAGGTAATTTAGCACAAATTAAAGAAGCAAACGATTTAGGTATCTTAGATGGTGTAACCACTAATCCTTCTTTAATGGCTCAAGTAGGTGTGAAAGGCGAGGAAGCTATTGCCGCACATTACAAAGCAATCTGTGAATTAGTAGAAGGTGATATCAGTGCTGAGGTTTTGTCTACAGACTTCGCTACCATGGTAGAAGAAGGTAAAAAATTAGCTGCAATTCATCCAAATATTGTCGTGAAAGTGCCGATGATTAAAGACGGTATCAAAGCGATCAAGTGGTTTACTGACAATGGTATTCGCACTAACTGTACTTTAGTATTTTCTGCTGGCCAAGCTATATTAGCAGCTAAAGCAGGCGCTACTTATGTATCTCCATTCATTGGTAGAATTGACGATAGTTCTTGGGATGGAATGGAATTAATTAGCCAAATCCGTCACATCTATGATGTACAAGGATTTACCACACAAATATTAGCGGCATCAATCAGAAATGCTTTGCATATTGTAAAAGCTGCTGAAGCTGGAGCAGATGTTTGCACTTGTCCTTTAGATTCAATCTTAGGATTATTGAAGCACCCATTAACAGATATTGGCTTAGCTAAGTTTTTGGAGGACGCAAAAAAGATGTAATATTTTTTTTCTGCGCCTTTTTTAGAAATATAAAGGCTTGAAAAAAAACTTTAATGAAATAAAAGAGAGGGCCCCGTAAAGGAGTCCTCTCTTTTATTATAGGAATTATATAAGTAAGAGATTAATATAATTTTATTGATGTTTCAAAGCTTCGCGCTTTGATAAATTAGATAGAGATGGGTGATCCTTTACAAATTGGATCACCCATTTTTTATTGGTATAAGCATAAGCCCTAAGCGCCCATCCGATGGCTTTGCGTATAAAAAAATCTTCTTCTAATTGGGTGTGTTCAATGTATTGGCTCAGTAATGCAGTATCGGTTTTGTCTTTATAAGTTAATTGAAAAAGCAAACTCATTCTTTGTAACCATTTGTTACTTGAATGATTCCATTTTGCCGTTGTTGATTCAATAGCTTCTGGAAATTGTAAAAAGTACTTACTAATTACAAATGAATTGGTGGAGTCTACCGAGTCCCACCAACTATTGTGGGTGATCATCCATTCAATCAATGGAATAGTTTGTTTGCCCCATAATTTTTTATGATAACCAAGTAGCTCGATGGCGAAATAATGCAGCTCTCTTTGTGGTTCTTCAAAACAAGCTTTAATCAATTCGCTGAGTGTTTTATGGTCTGCAATAGGATGCGTGGCATAAAATGCTTTACAAATTTGTCTTCTTAAAGGCGTCTTGATGCCATAGAATTCAAATTGATTCAATAAGTAGGCTTTTGCCCCTTTTGCAATCGTGGCATCCGCATTCGCTGCGTAGCTTTTTTTAATTTCAATTAGATAAGGATGCATATTAAACACCTACGACTCTTTTGTTAAATGCACTGTTTCTTGCCGCTTCTAATACGCGTATAATATTGGTACCCTCAGCTGCAGTAGTAGGTAAGGGGCCATTATTTAAAATAGCGTCAGCAAGTTTATCATAGAATAGTCCATAATTGCCAGGGATACTTGGAATGACTTTGTTGGTAATGATGCCATTCATGTCGGTATACAATGTACCATAGTCTGCTGGGGCTTCTGCTCCCCATCCTGGGCTATTGGGTAATTTGCCTGCAATCAATTCAGCTTCTTGTATATCGGATCTGTTTTTAATAAAACAGCCCTTCGTGCCATATACTTTATAGCCTGGTCCTTCTGTCATAAATAACATACCACTCGTTAAAGTAATGCGGTGAGAAGGGTAGTATAGAATTAATGTAAAGTAATCATCAATAATAGATACTTTTCTAGTGATTCTAATATCAGCGAATACTGCTAATGGCATACCTGATAATAAAATGGCTTGGTCTACTAAGTGCGGACCTAAATCATATAATAATCCAGCACCTGGCGTAACGGACTCTTTATGTTTTTTAGGACTCAATGTGGTTCTGTATCTTTCAAAAGAAATTTGCACATCTTGTAAAGTACCTATTTCTCCCTCTTGAATTAATTTTTGCAATGTAAGAAAGTCTGCATCGTAGCGTCTGTTATGATAGACAGCTAGTTTTAATCCTTTACTTGTGGCCAATGTATCTAATTCTTCTGCTTCTTTTGCTGTGACTGTAAATGCTTTTTCTACTACCACATGCTTGCCTGCTAATAATGCACTTTTAGCATATGCAAAATGGGTGTCGTTTGGACTATTTACAATCACTAAGTCAATACTAGCATCAGCTAATAATGCCTCATAACTATTATATGATTTTGTGCCAGGATAAGCGGCTTCAATATTTTTTGTAGAGCGCTCCCAACTACCTACTAGATTGTATTGTGAGTTGGTTGCTAAAAATGGAGCATGGAATACTTTTCCGCTCATGCCAAATGAAACTAGTGCTGCGTTTATCATAGTCCAAATTTAAGAAAATCCCCGCAGGGATTGAAAACAAAAATCCCCCCAATTACTTGGAGGGATTTTTAAAAATCATTAGAGGTGGAACTATCCAGCAACTTGCTTTCTGATGATATTCAGTGCACCACCAGCTTTAAACCACTCAATTTGTTGTTGGTTATAAGTATGGTTTGCTTTGATTGTATCAGAAGAACCGTCTTTATGTGTTAAAACCAAAGTCAATGGAGTGCCTGGAGCGAAGCTTGTTAAGCCTACTACATCGATACTATCATCTTCTTGGATTTTTTCGTAATCAGCTTTATCAGCAAAAGTCAATGCCAACATACCTTGCTTTTTCAAGTTGGTTTCGTGGATACGTGCAAAAGATTTAGTCAAGACAACTCTTACACCCAAATGTCTTGGTTCCATTGCAGCGTGCTCACGAGAACTACCTTCTCCGTAGTTTTCGTCTCCAACTACAATTGTTCCAATACCTGCTGCTTTGTAAGCTCTTTGTGTATTCGGTACGGTGTCGTAATTACCATTGATTTGGCTTTTCACGTTATCTGTTTTTTCATTGAAGAAATTCACAGCACCAATTAATAAGTTGTTAGAGATATTGTCTAAGTGACCACGGAATTTCAACCATGGACCTGCCATAGAGATATGATCCGTTGTACATTTTCCTTTTGCTTTGATCAACAGACGTAAGGCTTTTAAATCAGTGCCTTCCCATGCAGCGAAAGGATCTAATAATTGTAAGCGCTTAGATGTTGGATCTACTGCTACAACTACTTTAGAGCCATCTTCTGCAGGTGCTTGGAAACCAGCATCTTCCACCGCAAAACCTTTTACTGGTAATTCGTCACCAGTTGGAGCGTCTAATTTTACTTGTTCGCCTTTGTCGTTTGTTAATGTATCTGTTAATGGATTGAAAGTCAAATCACCTGCAATCGCTAATGCTGTTACTAATTCTGGAGAACCCACAAATGCATAAGTGTTTGGATTGCCATCTGCACGCTTTGCAAAGTTTCTGTTGAATGAATGCACAATCGTGTTCTTCTCTTTTTTCTCTGCACCAACACGCTCCCACATACCAATACAAGGGCCACATGCATTTGCAAATACTTTTGCACCAATTTGGCTGAACACATCTAAGAAACCATCTCTTTCAATGGTATATCTTACTTGCTCAGAACCCGGAGTGATCATGTACTCCGCTTTTGTTGTCAATCCTTTTTGCGCAACTTGTTTTGCTAAACTTACTGCACGGCTAATATCTTCATAAGAAGAGTTCGTACAGCTACCAATTAAACCTACTTCAATTTTTGTAGGCCATCCGTTTGCTGCAGCTACTTCTTTCATTTTTGAAATTGGTGTCGCTAAATCTGGTGTGAATGGTCCGTTTAAGTGTGGTTCTAAAGTATCTAAATCAATTTCAATTACTTCATCAAAATACTTAGTTGGGTTTGCATATACTTCAGCATCTGCTGTTAAGTGTTCAGCAATACCATCTGCTAAAGCAGCCACATCAGCACGGCCAGTAGAAGTTAAATAACGGCTCATGCTTGCATCGTATCCGAATGTAGAAGTAGTTGCGCCAATCTCGGCACCCATATTACAAATGGTTCCTTTACCAGTACAGCTCATGCTTGTAGCACCTTCACCAAAATATTCTACAATTGCACCAGTACCACCTTTTACAGTTAAGATACCAGCTACTTTTAAGATCACGTCTTTAGGAGCAGTCCATCCGCTCAATTTCCCTTTTAATTTGATACCAATTAATTTAGGCCATTTTAATTCCCATGCTAAACCTGCCATCACATCACAAGCATCAGCACCACCAACACCAATCGCCAACATACCTAAACCACCAGCGTTTACTGTGTGCGAATCGGTACCAATCATCATACCTCCTGGGAATGCATAATTTTCTAAAACAACTTGGTGAATGATACCTGCACCTGGTTTCCAGAAACCTAAACCATATTTGTTAGACACAGAAGCTAAGAAATCATACACTT
>ERZ650308.39-NODE-39-length-71220-cov-10.602150_pt1 | contig 71220 bp, 102 predicted proteins | sample MGYA00376244_ERZ650308 | MGnify/ENA primary metagenome ERZ650308 (study PRJEB26733, sample SAMN07839295) | wastewater metagenome | biome: small river; feature: stream; material: water | place: USA: North Carolina | collected 2016-04-26 ... | reverse complement strand
CTTCTTCTGTTTCTTCGTCTTGGTCATCCAAATAAATTTCTGGATCGTCAGAAACAGGCTCATCTTCAAACTGATCCAACGATTCTTCAGATTCTCCGACAACTTCGACATCGACAATTCCCTCCGGTCCAGATAATTCTTTAGTTTCTCCCCTTGTCGATGCGACGCTCTTTCGATAATCCTCACGACTACCGGATTGAATATTATCCAAGATGTTTTCATAAGGTTTGGTGTCTTTTCCACCATCGACGGAAACAACAATATCAGGAGTTTTACCAATAACTCGTTCAGCAATCCACTGAGAAGCTTTAAAACGATCAGCAGGCTCAACTAAATCAGAATCAGCCATCTGGAAAATAACTTCCATGGCTCTCGGAGCTTTGGATTTCAGATAATCATTTAGTCTACGATGAAGCTCTTTTGCTGCCAATTGCTCGAACTTGAGGTCAAGCGCTCTGAATAAAACTTTTGTAGCTCCTGGGGAAGGATGCTCAAATCCATCGTTAGCAACATAAACGTCTGACCAGATAAAGCCATTAGAAACCTCATCATCAGTTAAATCTTCAATAGAGATAAAACCTTGCATAAATTTCTGAGCACGACTCAAATTCTGCACACGCTCTTGAGGATTCTCAAAAGAGTTCTTCAAACTAATCTTGCGATCACCAGGATTCAGAGCACCACCATGATTTTGGCAAAATAAAGTTCTATTAACCGCACGATTTTTACACGGTACATTCGCACCACGTTGACCAATCTTCACAGAACCATCAGGTGCAAATTGTCCGCTATCCTGTCGCCTTACACGATTAGACATAGCCGTACATTGCACAAAACCTTTAGAAGTTAAATGATATAAGCCCTCAACACTCTTTCGATATTCGTCAGGCCACTGATCGGGAGTAAAAAACATTCTCATCTGATAGGGAACATGATAATTTAATCTTTTCATTCCCTTTCTTTTATCAGCAATCAGATGAGTATTATCTTTGACAAAAGTAGGAACCTTGCAGCCTAAAGATTCAACGAATATTAAAGGTCCATCTGGATCAGCCAGAGTTGTTCCTTTTTTCGTATCGTCAATGATTGCGGGTTCCACTCTTACCTCCAAAAATAAAATATAACGCTACCGCTACACCCACCATTAAAACTAACATCACAAAACCTTTAATCTACAATAAATCTTTAAAATCACTCAGAACTTTATCATCTTGCTGCTTAATCTTATCAATCATTTCGGTTGCCACTTCTTTTGGCATATGCCCGCCAGGTGGCACAACCACCGAATCGTAGTTGTTATCGACCAACACCAGCATACCAGCGGCACACTGGTACTGCGAAATAGCCAAGAATCTCATGTAAACATTTTCGGCAGCAGCAAGAAAGGCTTTCTCAGAATATTTTTGAGATTCAACTAAACGTGCTCGTCTTTCCTCTTTAGAAATTCCTTCTAAAGATCCAGCCCTTAAACATTCAGAAGCAGCAATTTGATACTGAGCATAATCGTTCACTAGATTTACTCCCCATTGCAAACTCTGGATAGATTTTTTTAATTCTTCTGGTACTGGTTCGTTCACCGCGCTCATCTCCAAAAATCTCGAAAGACGTTTTTCTAATTTTTTAAAATTATCATTGATATGCATCATTACGAAATACACCAGTCTTAACAACCGGTTGTTTATAATTTCCTGGTCGAACCCGTGCAACTTCAGAAACCAACGGCTGAGCATCAGGATAAAAGTCAGGATTACCTTTAGCCGTAAACATCTCATCCACAGTCTCGGTAGAATTTGTAGGATCTAACCGTAATTCAGCTTGTCGAATTAACTCCGCTGTAGTTCCACCACGCTTCGATCCACCCGCATCGCCAACGCCACCAGAAACTTCAACCGGTAAGCCTCCACCAGCTCCACGATTTGTAGCAATCGGAAAAGGCAAACTATTTACACCAGTTTGATAATCAGAATCAGGATTTCCATGACGATTACGCCCGTGAGAAAATTCACTCGCGCCAACGTTCTTAGAACTTAAAGCCATAATATCTCCTAGATTATTTAAAATCTAAAACTAATTGACGTCTCTGTTAACCCGAGAGTATACGCCCGTGTCACCTAGTGCGCCCGTCCAACACTCCATCGAGGTGCTGTCTACCAACCAAAACGCTCTGACCTGCACTGTCTTGTAACCTGTCTTGTAAACTGTCTTGTAAATATAGCCTCTGACCTGCGATGACTTGTAAAATCGGCCTGTCTAGTAATTTTCAGTCAGATGGCTACACACGAAAGCGTGATGCGCGTAATACACGTAAATAAATAGAACATCTGTATATATACATACTCTATATACCTAATTTACTAGACATTACTAGACAACAAGACAAATAGCAGGTCAGACATGGTTTTTCGTTGTCTACTTAGCCTGTCTACCGTCTAGTATTTACAAGACAGCATCAGGCCCCACCTGGGTTTTCAGGCTTTTCCGGTTCATTTTTATTCTCCACATTAGTTTTAAATTTAATACTAGCGTCGATAACAGTTCTTTCAGGTTTAATAAGTTTGACGCCAATCCACCATGTTGACTTCTCGCCATTGACCCTAAACTGTGTTTTTTTACCATCAACACCAAAACTACGAAGTTTCTTTCCGAGCATAGGTTTAGAAACTCTATCTCGAATCGCAATTCCATTCTCATCACACCACCGGCAATACATCATATACATGCTATCTTTTTTCACATAGCCCTGTGGTGAAGTTTGTTTTTCAACACATTCTTGAAAGAAAGCCTGAATATCATCTAAATCACTAATGAAAGATTTACGTTCTTCTTCCATTTCTGGAACAGCTGGTAATTCTCCGAGACGACGATATTCAATATATCCTTCAACCATCCAATTTAAGATAGCCACCTTACATGTTGTTTCAATGATGGTTTTTAGGTCTTCATTAGTCTTAGGAACCTGAACATTGAACGGAAAAACATGTAATCTAATTTCTAGAGCCTTATCTCCACCATCAATCTTTGGCACTTCATTGGTGGCAACAACAGGAACAAAATGTGGAATAGCTTCAATAGTTTTGTTAGAGTTCTTTAATTCAACTTGGATTGCCTCACCACCGGTAATTCTTTTGAATTGTGAAGCTGATAAATCATCATCAGAATCAAATTCAGAACAGCCAACGAATCGCTTTTTCAAGGAGTTCCCAAGTACAGGGTTAAGCTTATGATTTTGAAAAAGAGAATGATTGACTGTAGAGGCATAATCTCCCATAGCAGAAATAATTGCATCAACCATTGTTGATTTACCAGTAGTAGTCGGTCCTTTGAAAACAATAAGTTTTCTCAAACGGTTACTCCCAAGCAAACAGTAACCCATAGCGACCTGCAAACACTTCTGTAATTCCATATCAGGCACGAAAGTATCCAGATAATTCTGCCAAATGTTCTTAGAATGCTGTGACGGTGGCTCCCAATTGACCCCAGTATTCATCGTAATAAGATCAGATTTATTAGCTTTGCGAAGATATACATTATCTCGATCCAGCTCTAGTACCCCATTGCCCACTCCCAATAAGAACTCATTATTGTTCAGATCCTCCAGAGCGACAGTAACACCAGGTAAACTTTGCAATGCTCTCAAAGCATTTTCGGCTTGTCGATTGTTTCCACTGGACTCACTCCATTTTTGCCACTTCTGATATTTTGCTTTCGCAATATTGACATCGGCTTTAGTGACATTGTTTGTTCCACGAATTTCGTCTTCAAGTTTCTGAAGATAGTCACCGAAACAAGCCTCAGCATAAGCAGCCTGGCGATCTTTAACTTTCTGCCACATACGTCGCATGATTTGATTTCCATCAGGATCAATTTCCCAATACGAATTTGCGTCAGGATTGGTTCCTGATTCGTGCCATACGATCCAACCCATTCCTTCAATAAAATGTGTGCTCGAACCACCGGTAATTGTTGAATACATGTCGAAAAAATGTTTGGCGTTTCCGTCATCATTGGTCTCATACTCTCCGACCGGCTTTACTGCGCCCCGTGGCACGTCAGAGGTCTCATCGCCACCCCCGTCGTCGCCTCCTGCCGCACCATCTCCATCTGATCCACCATCGACGTTGAGCGTCAGTGTGACATTTCCGAGATTAGACCCACAAATACCAACTTTTTCACAGTCAGGATCAATCGGGGTTGCTTTATTACTAACTCGGTCATCAGAATGTGCTTTAATTTGTCGCAAAGCCTGGATACGGCTACGAAAAATCTCACCATGCAGAGTTTCAATACTACGAACCGTGGTACCACCACGATCTATGACAGCATTGGACCACGCACCTTCATAAATATTGATCGCTTCATTCCAGCCATGATGGCCTTCAAAAGCAAGATTCAATAGATTCCAATGCGCGTTGATCAGAAGATCATGAAAAGTTGCGCTACCTTTTAATTTATCAAGATGCTTATCCAATTTTTCCTGCATCTTGGTACACATTTGATTTGTTGGATCGTCATCATCATCAGATCCAATAAAAGTAGCTGTAGCCCAATCGTAAGCTTCATCGACAGTAACTTCCATGTCGATCAAACCATCTTTGGGCATGATCATTCTGTTATTAGAAAGATGTGTTACCCAAGCATCGGGTAACATAGGAAATTCTTTAGCGTTTGGTAACTCCCCATCCCAAACTTTTTTCCCCTCTTTATCTGGTTTTATACCAGGAGGGAACCACCAGTATGTTCCTCCCTCTGGGTGTAAAGACGGCCAGACAACGGAATATCTGTGACGTTTTTGGATAACTTCGATATCTTTGTGAGCTTTGCCCCGAAAGACCAAGTTCCGAGGTACCCGGTAAAACCGAATCCCAGATATACCGTCGAGGCGAGCCGTAGAAATCCATGTCTCGGGGAGAACACCCAAATTCGATTCCAAATCAGAAAGCTGATTGCCACCATCTTTTTTCTTGGTGCCTTTGAGATAGTCATCAACGTCGATTCCTAACAGCTCTGTTTCTTTGTCCACACCCGCCAGGCGAACGCAGATATTATGTTTTTGACCGTCAGAGCACCATTCTTCTATTTTCTCTTTAGTTGGGTATGGCGCTTCCCTACCGGTAAAGTGGCTTTCCGGTGTCTCTTTCATTCTATACGGCAAAGTCAAAGTTCCGAGGAAACCTTTGCGTCGATACTCCCATGCCGTGTCGCGGAACGGATTTAGCACACGAGGAACGCGCGAATCACTCATAAAATGGCCTCTCTACCAGGCGCTATTAATAGAACGCCCAAAACTAGCAAAGAAAACGAATCTTAGAAAAGATTAGGGAAAGATAAACTTTGTTTATCCACCCATTTATCCACCACGACGATTTCGCACAAAATTAATACAACCAGGTTTATGCCCAAAAACCATTTGACAATAGGAACATTCGTCCAAACGAGTCGGCGCACCATCACCTGAGCTAGCGCCATGACTATCAGCGATAGCTTTGAGCCGCAATTTCTCTTGTTGCGCAGCATGGGCCTTGACCATCGCTTGATCGACATCTATTGCACCACACACTTTCCCGAGATCAATGAACGCGCTGCGAAGATCATCCATAACTTCTACAGCGCGTTCAGCAAAACCCTGCAATAACATTAAAGCTTGTTCGTTTTCATATTTACCATAATCGCGTTTTGGAACTAAACCATCGTTCACGCAAACCTCCTGGCCTCATTCGGAAACGGAAACTCCGAGCTTAACGCACATGGGACTGATTTCCCAGCAACCCCAACCACTAGGGGTGTCGCAATCGAAACACCCCCATATGTGCTAATGCGCTTCATAAAACAATTATAATTGTAGTCGAAAAAGACCATTCCAGTATAGTAATCGTTAATATTATCTGGTAAATAATGCTCTGCGGTATTGCTATCTGTAAAAGGAACGCACTTTGTAGAAGAAATCTCTTTTCTATTTTTTATCGGAAGTTCGCATAATTTCTCGCCACTCGGCTTCGGCCCATCGTCTTTCTGTTTGCCCCTCATTTTGCCGTAAAATCCCCAACGCATGACACATCCCATCTATAAGGCCATCCATATATTCATCCGGATAAGGATTTTCCGGATCGTTTTGTTTAATCTTGTCGAACTCGCCCAAAGTTTCTCTAATATCATCTCTAATCTTTTCTATCAGAGATTTTCCGGCATACCCACCATGACTTTCGGATAGGAGCTTCTGCTGGCGGGCTTCGTTTCTTTCGGCATCCCGAAGCATTTTTTCCGCTTCTTTGGCCTGTCGTTCTAGTTCTTTTAGTTCAGCCGCAGTGACCATTGCCATCCTTAAGTCCAATTAAATCGTAGACCATGCTGATAATTCCCCATGCCACCATTCCACCTAAGAACATACAGGTAATGACACTGAAAAAATCTTGAAATTCTCGAAACACCTACCCATATCAACCTTCTTTCGGTAGCGGTTGCAAAAATTTATAAAGATCAGAAATACAATTATTACATAAATCTGCTGTTTTTAAACGAGCATTCTGATCCTCAATTGGATACAAACAAAGCATACGCCAATTACTTAATTTTCCCTTATTTTTATCTTTATTGACCTAAACATCACAACGATCACATTGAGTAAAATTAGCCACTGTACCCTCGCAATACTTTTCTCTCGTATTCTTCTTTTTCCTCTTGTTCTATTTTATTTGCAATATCTCTCAAAGAACGGACAATTAACGTCCTGCTAGCCGGTGGCGAAAAACTATAGGAATACCGATACAGAGGGTCGGGAGGAATAATTTCTTCAAAACCTACTAATTGACTAATGTCGAGGTTAAAAATTTGTTTATATTCTTTAGCCATTTTACACCCTATCCAAATCTCGACATACCTTCATACCTGGATGCTTTATTTTTCCAAATTCCGTAATCCTATAAAAAGATTCTGATGGTCTCACCTCAGCGAGAACATCAATATAATTAATGGGTTCTACACAAACCACTGCCATAGCACAAACATTTGGTTTATCCATCCCAAGATCAAGAATGGTATTCAATCCATCGAACCATTCGATTGTGATCCAGCCCTGTTCATCATTCATTTCCCAAACCGCATAATTACCATCTTCATTTAGATCAATCATGCCATGCCGCCACCAACACGCATTAGGCATAAAATCAAGAATGAAATCGACATCAAAATCTGGCGGTGGATATGGAGAAACTAATTTTCCCATTATTGGTTGTTTTCTCGCCCGACAATTCCTTCACCATCGGGACCAGTTGCGCCAGGAACACCGAACATTTCGTGTAAAATAACCGTATTAACCTTATCCATTTCATCATCAAATTGCTTTTGTACGCAATCAGGGCACCACGGTACGCCTTCAATCATAACAATTTCTTCTAGAGTGACAAAATTATTGGACCCGTCTGACGCAACTTGATAACGTTCACACGGTCCATGCTTTTTGCAACGATGATGCCAGATCGCCAATTCTCCGGTTTCCCGTCGCAAAATGCCATTTTTGTCAACCTCACACCCTGGTACAGCCACATACCCGGTTGGAACATCCACCCATTGACCGTCTGGCGCTTGCACCGAGTGTCGAGCGGGTGATGTCCCAGGTTCCTTTGGCGTCAAATGTGGTTCAATCTCATCGGCATCGCCAGAAAAAATAGTTTCAAAGTCAGACATCATTTTCCTTTCCAGGGACATTCAAACCAAAAGCACCATATAGATATTCTGCATCTTTATTGATTGGATTGACTGGATTGACTGGATTGACTGGATTGACTGGATTGACTGGATTGACTGGATTATAGGTTTTCAATCCAGATGGTTTATCTTCATTAATCGTATACGGTGGAATTTGACTCTTATCGACTGGGGAAACCCCACCTATCAATCCAGGTTTCATGTCCCGTGGGGCTAATTTAGCTTTTTGTCTGTCTAAGATAATCTTGATTTGAGCCTCGGCTTCATCGGCAATTCGCAAAGCTTCTTCGGAATCAAATACTCTTTCGACATCATATCCATGCGGACCGGTAGGAACTTTTTGATCAAACCAACACGTAGAGCCAGCACCGACAGCCTGGGAGATAACCTCAGTTACCGTCTCACACGCAAAGAAACGATTAAAAGTTTCTACGGGAGTAGATTTACGATCATCTTCTACTGCCTGAGCACACGGGGCGAACCGATCTTCAAGAAAATCTAGAATAGATTGTACAGTCATTTTGAGGGATATCATTTCTCTTTCACCAAGATAACGGTTATCGGGAATAGAATCTAAATGATCCCTGGCTGTTTTTAGCCGACCATCTAATCCGGTCATTGTGGGTAATCTCCATCCTGGTACTGAAGTGAATTAACCTCGAAAGTCTGAGTTTCTTGCGCCAATTCATTCATAGCTGCTGTTTGAGTCACCAAATCAACCGGTTCATCCAAAGGAATTGGATTTTCTTCGATCAGATGATTCTTCGCCCATTCGCACACATCACGTAACGCCTTTTGATACCCAAAATTCTCTTGCATTCCCTCATAGAGCGAGTGAATCGTGGCACTGTGATCGGACTTCATCTTTTCCAACATTTCAATAGAATCAGCATATTCATGATTCTTGGTCTGCAATGCCGGAAGCTGTTCACGACAGAAATTAACGAGAGCCTGTCGCTCTATAAGACCGGGATAGGTATTGGACGCCCTGATACGAGCTAGTCTTGCTTCTTCTGCAATTCTATTCAGAGACTCTTGAGCCGTTTCGTCAAGAGTGATTTCCACATTAGAATTAATTGCATCTGCCATTTACAAATCCTTCACTATCATCGTAATTGCTTCCACTTGTTTTTACATTCATGATCACGACACATTCGCATTATGCACGACAAAGACACATGCTCAATCCAATGAACATCATAACTGTGACAACGAGGGCAACGACACCAGGCACGAAAATTAATAATTTCTGTAACATTTACCCCGTCCATATACCATTGATCGCCGCACTGGATTACGAAACCCATAATTACACTGTATGGAACGTGTCTGAGACGAGGCTGAGAGTAAACTTATGGGGGAGTATCACTGTCATCCATTGATCGAAAAATCTGTCATAAATTCTTGTATAAGACTCAATTGTTTTATTCCTATACAAATGGATCATGGCTATATGCCGCAAATCCTCAATGGGCAATGGCGTCTTACCGAATAAAGACATGCCACACCAGCCCATTCTCATGGACCGTTGTTCCAAAATAATTACGAATACCCAATTCATTGCTCATTGGATTACCAGTACCAACGATATGAATTATCACAGCCCTGGTCTTCGTAAAATCATACCCATTACTGATTGCCCATAAGTCAATTGCCCCATTAGGGTTATCTCTACTAGGAGCAACTTTAATAGGAATAAAACTTTGCGGAACCCGTAATTCAGCTTCATCGGTAATGCCCAACGAATACCTCAGAATCTTACTCATATGATTTCTCCCTCTTTTGGAACTCGTTTCTTTTTCTCAATTACTGTGATTGCAGGATCATCGAAGATATGCGGCCAAGATAGGTGGCGTTTGAAATCTTTATCTTGGCCTCTGCCCCGTCGTTCTCGTAAGAAGTAAAGACAATGGCGTAACGAATCTCTAGCGTGCCGCACGTCGTGGCCTTTGACGTAGCTAAGCATTCCGAAATTTTTAAGCCGGTCATCTGTAAACGTTGTCTTTGCCATTGAACGATTCTGAACAAAGATTCGTTCATCGCCTAATCTCCCGTCATTTTGGGCAGTTCTGTTGCAGGACAGCCCATATGAGAAACCCGCCATGATTCTGACAGGACTCAGCGTGTGGCGGGCCATGTCCATTTTCCGCATATCGGGGATGAAATCTTCGATAACAATTGCGCTCCAAGGGAATTGGTTATTAGCCAGCACCACCATTTCAGAGATACCAGCGTTCTCACCAGCCATATTGATGCCAGCGTGCTTATGCGCGACACCGAACCATCCGCTGAGATCCTTTGACACACAGTCGATTTGACCGGTCTCTAGATACAGTAGGTGCTCTGTCGGTTGGCTGCTGGCAAATAGCGCATTAGGATGCACGCTAGCGATACAATAACCGGTTGTTTCGCCAGGATCGAAACCGAGAACAGTACACCATTGTTTTTCGTTTCTTAGTTGATTTTCATAATTACCGATATGGATAGTCATGAGCCATCTTTCCCCCAACTCTTTTCCATAAAATCACCGGCATGATCTTTCCAAACGTTCTGGTATTGCCACGCCGAAATAAGGGCCTGTCCAACTTCTTTAGCTTCGTCAAAAAGAAATCCAACAACATTAGAGCCGCATGTGTGAAACATTTCTACTTGATATTGACCTTTTTTGTTACCGGCAGTAAAAAGAACGGCCTGAACAGAAAAATTATCGTTGCCGTTACATTCCCACGTCCAGATAATACAATCATCATGAATAGCCTGATCATCAGGCAAAGGCAATACATTTAGGTCTTCTCGTTGATTTTCATTCTGTTGCTGCTGCTCTACTTCGGCAGTAGTCTCAGCCTTCTTTTTTGCCGCCTCACTAAGTTTATCTAGAATTTCTTTAAACCCTCCGCCGCTACCTCCACCAGAGCCAGACATATTTTTATTTTGTCCAGGGAAAGACATTTTTGTCCTTTCTTAAGGAAAATAAGAATCGTAATTTAGTCAGGATCGCGATTTAATCCGGGTCTAAAACCCAAAGGTTCGTGACCTGCAATGACCGGGGTTTGCCTTCAAACGTTCGTCCCCAAGCCACGACAATATGATGGTCTTTTTCAATTGCCGCTAATTGACGTTCAACGGCGTTGTACTTCCATCGGCTGACTCGTAGCGCAACCTCTCCGTGTTCATCATAGGCAAAAACCGTCGCTTTCTTTGACAATTCTGGAGAGTCCATTGCCATTTTAATATCTTCAACAGCCATGCCAGTTTTCTTGCGCTTAAATTCTATCTCATCACTAAATACGATACCACCAGCAAATCCAACAAAAGCGATTGTATTGTTTTCATCAGGGATGATAGTCGATTCGTAAAACTGTTCGTAATCCGGCAGACCATACTTAGCAAATTCTCCAGCCTCACTCTGTTTTCTGAACGTTGATAACTGTTTTGAAACTCTTTCAATACCAAAAGGATCTTCTTGAGAAACAAATTCAACTATTTTCATGACGGTACCCTCACCAATGCCTTTGACATTGATAAGGTGCCACCATTTGACTTCTAAAGGATGGCCTTTGACGAAATTAATAATCGCATTAGCCGTAGTATCGCCGATATCGGGCACCTGGCACCAGCCAGGAACGATCACCCTGGTACTGCTAGGCACTTTTACGGAGACGTGACCCCCGCTGATGGCTTTGTTGTAAGCCACCCTGCCAGGTTGCCACTGGACATCCATGACATTCGGGTCAAATTCACCAATTTTAATAGCGTTGGACTGAGCATCTTGCAAAAGTAAGGTGCGACGAGAGATATCTTTCTTTCCGTCACCGTTTTTACTTAAGCCAGCAGCAAAAAACTCAGCTGTATTCTCAAGCTTAAAATAACTCAACCACCAGGCAACGAGCGCGTAGGAATAAGCGTGAGACGTGTTGAATGCGTATCCAGCAGCAGTAGTAATAGCAGACCACACGTCTGCTGCATCCGCTTCACAAACTCCATTACTTGCGCAGCCTTCGGAAAACTCGGCCCACAACTCTGCGAATTGGAACTCTCCAAGCTTTTTTCCAATGATTTTACGAACCTTGAGAACTCGATCCGTACTAAAGTTAGCCAAGTCTCGGAGAATCCACATGATTTGTTCTTGATAAACAATTTGACCGTATGTCCATTCGACATGACGATCGAATCCAGTAGGATGGATTCGTTTCCAGTCTTTTTCTCCACGTTTTACCTTAATATATTCCGTCGTTTGTCCACCGTATAAAGGACCGGGTCGTGAAAGCGCATTACAGGCAGCAAATTCATCAAAGTTTTCAGGTTGAACGTCCCGAACGACTTGCCTAGTTGTTCCACCTTCGTACTGAAAGATACCGGTACACTGATCATTACGGAGAAGTGATAGAATTTGCTCGGTTCTGGGGCTACCATTATCGTAATCCTCATAGTATAGGGAATAGAGTTGGTCTAAATTCATGCCAATCCATCCACGAATTTTGCCAATAACACCCATAGTTGCTAGACCAAGAAAATCCATCTTGAGCATACCGAGATGTTCTGCGTCTCGTTTTTCATATGGAATAACCTGGATCTGGCGTTTATTTCTACCCTGTCCTGAATCTTTAGTGATGATCGCACAGACTTCTGGAATTGGATCAGAAGCGATTACGAACCCACCAGCGTGTACCCCCATCGAATGCTGATTGTTTTCGAGTTCGATAGCTTCCGCAATTCGATCACCGTGCTGTTCCAAGAGCGTAAAAACATCAGGGTCATTTTTATAGTTAGTCACGGCGTCAAAAATAGAAAGATCGACTCTTTCATCCGTCTCGACTCGGTTCTCGCACTTGTTAGCAATAGGCTCAAATATCTTTTCTGGCAGAGAATGCGCACGCGCAACGTCTTGGAAAGCTTTACGAGCACGATATTTGTTATGATTGGCAACGTTGGCAACATTTTCCTGCCCATAGATATCACGTGCCTTGGCGGGTATTTTCCATCGCAATTCGTCGTCAAAATCAACGTCGATATCTGGCATATCAGAACGATTTTTATCAATAAATCGTTCAAAGATCATTTTGCTAAATGTAGGGTGTAACGGATCTATTTCCGTGATGCCCATAACGTAGCAAACGAGAGAGCCAGCAGCAGAACCACGACCAGGCCCAACAGTAACGTCTTCGGATTTAGCGTAATTGATAAGCTCAGCAGTGGCAAGAAAGTAGTCACAGAAATCCTTTGGAACAATTACTTCGAGTTCTTCTTTGATCCTTTGCGCGTACTCTTTTTGTCTTTCTTTGAGAGATGGTCGCTGTTTGAGTCGCCTTTTCCACCCGAGGTTAATTTCACTTCTAAGGTATTCAGCAGCAGATAACGGCTTACCTGTTTTGCCGCTGATAGGTTTGCGGACCCGAAGGGGCTTGGCCTTCGGTAGTTCAACAGTGCATTTTCGAGCAATATAAGCTGTCTGTAATATTGCTTGTTCAGCTTGCTCATGAGTGAGTCCGGTCCGAACCAAGTCTGAGACAATTTCCTCATCACTTTCTGGATAGCTCAGGTTTGCTTCATATTCCCAAGCTGCGTCGTTTTGGAAATCGGATTTAGTAGACGGCCAGCGAGCTGCATGGAGAAGCGCATGAATCGAGTTGTCTGTAGGTCGGGGATAATGGACGTCAGCCGTAGCAGCAAGGGATACTCCGCATTCTTTTCCGAGAGCGACGAAAGTCTCATTGAGCGCACAAGTACGATCAAGTCGAGGAAATCTCTGAACCTCCAAGAAAAATCTTTCGGGACCAAATACATCGAGAAACCACTGTAATCTCCGATAAGTATTGCGTTTGGCGACGGAATCATAAGATAACTCGGAAGGGTCTCTTTTGTCTCCAAGGAACTTACCACCCAGCAACGTGCATGATATGAGAGAGTCTGAACATCCCGACAAAACAATAAGTCCAGCATTATACCTCTTTAGTGTTTCTGGCGAGACAGTTGGCCAGTGAAAGAAATCTTTGTAAGACTGGGTGATGATTTTATTCAGGGAATGATAACCCTCTTGATTTTGAGCCAGAATGGTAAGATGCGTTTTCTGACGAGTTCTTCCAATGCCAACAGGCCCGAAATACGCTTCCAAACCAAAAATTGGCTTAATGTCATGCTCTTTAGCATGTCTTTCAAGAGCAGCATGAGAATTGGGATTACCGTGCTCAGTAATGCCAACAGCCACCATGCCCAATTCAGCAACCCGTTTGACATGTTCTTCTACCGTTCCAAATCCATCACCATACGAATAGGTGGTGTGAGTGTGTAGCGAAACAAAGTCCACTAGTCAACTTCCCTCAGCTTATCAATCGGGACCCAACGACCATTACTGGTTTTAGCAAGGCAATCCCATTTAAAAAAGTTCCAGTCTTGGAATTTTGTTTCAAAACCTGTTGTCTCCGTATATTGATCTCAACGAGAAACATCTAGATGATGTTTCAGGGCACGAATTGGGAATAGCATTCCGCTAATAATAGCAACCACGACAACGCAAGTTGCAACAAAACTAGCAAATTCATCCATTATTTTGAAACTCTTACTGTGATGTCGACAACCACTTCTTCGCCGAAAATTTCATTAATAGATTTCTTTACGGGATCAACGTCAAAGTCGATAAGGTTGGTCCGAATCATATCCATAGCATCAGAATATTTCATTCGCTTAAGAACACTATCGGGAATATCGAACCAAATCTGAACCTCAGCCCTCGCGTGACTCTTTGTCCTTTTCCGCGGATCGCTCGGAATCTGATTTGGCACGATTTTCCTTTAATTTTTTATCGAGTCGAGCATATTCTTTTTCAACATCTGTGGCAAGTGTTCTTAACATTTGAGACTTAACATAAAGATCCCCAGTACCAATAACTTCATTGAGGCGAATCAACATTCCATGAACAAAACCAAAGCAATAAGAATCAGTAGCCTGCTCTGCTGTCCATTCTTCAGAATCTTGTCCGGTTACAATTCCTTCTTCTTTATCGGCGATCTTTTCTAGGGATTTGGCGATACGATTGAGAACAATGAGTTCATCTTTTTCAAAACTACTCATTTTAAGCCTCTACGTAATAGCCAACACCCGCCATGTTGGTTGGGAAAATTTCAACACGGGTAACCTGATCGGTATTGGGGTTGCCAATAGCATTGGTATCGAATTGCACGAACGGCATAGCACGTTCAGCCTTGGTAACAAAGAAATGGAAACTTCCCTTGATACAGGGAATAACTTGACCAGAAGTCAGAATAACTAGGGAAACCTTATCAGCATCAACCTGTGGTTTCTTACCATCGAAATTCATGATGTTGAGTTTGGTATCTTTTTCAGTATCTTCGACCTGCATTATTCGCTTTCTCCTAATTTCTCTACAGATATAAAAGCACTAGACAAAGTGTCTAGTGTTGCCGGTTCGCTTTCAATAGCGTATAGCCCGTTCCTGATAGATTCCTTAGCTTCTGCCTCGCTTTCTCCAAGAGCCACATATTCTCGTCTTTGCTTTATTACATCCTCAACAACGATAATATATACATTGGTCAATCGGGCCACTTCCCTTCATAAACAATGTGCATTCTTTGCTTAGTGCATTTAATTCCAGGGGCGCAAGCGCAATCAACTTTAGCATCAACAACAAGAAACTCTCTTTGGAATGGCCCCATTTTAACCATCCAAATAACATCGCGCTTACTGCCGTGATAGGTGATTCGGACTAATGCGGGATATTCTTCTGCCTCAACAAATTCAGCTTGCCAACGAGATTCATTATGTTGCTTCCAATAAAGCAGCCACGTAATAAATTTAACTCTGAATTTTAGCACCGGAGTCTCGTATAGATTGATATTGGTATCTGGAAAGAAACGAGACTCATTATCTTCCCACGTTATTTCGCCTAAGTCTGACATTATCGTGCGCCTCCGCAGTGTTCACACCATTCATCAGCCTCATTGTAATTAATAATGCCACATTCCTGACAAACCCAACCTAGCACTATTTTCATGTACCGCGTCACGGGATCGAACCGTGGACCCGCTGATTAAAAGTCAGCTGCTCTACCAACTGAGCTAACGCGGCTGGGAAATGCCTAGATTGCGCTGAGATGATAGCGAGTCTTTACTACTCAATTTTCCCTCTAGGCATTTCGTGTCCCTGGTGAGACTTGAACTCACAAGACATTTCTGTCGACGGATTTTAAGTCCGTTGCGTTTTCCTATTTCGCCACAGGGACATTTAATTGATATTTTCTAGCACAAGACCTTCCGCAAAATGGCCCTGCTTTTCCTTGTTTCCTATTATGTCTTACTTTATGTGCAGGTTTTTCTGTCCAATTGTTACAAATTGGGCACATAAATTGGTATATTTCTAGTTCTTTAGACTTTAGAATATTTTGAATCTTTGTTAATAATTGAAGATTTTCAATTCTATTGTCAGTATGGTCTTCATTAATATGATCTACTTCTTCCCAATCTTCTAATTTTCTATTTAAATAGATCTCCATTAAGTATCTAGGATAAGATTGGGTTATTCTAACTTTAGATTCAGTGTCATAAATTATGACATGTGATCTTCCATCCTTTCTTTTATATGGACCATAAATATTTTTCACGTTTTCCCATCTGGACTCGAACCAAAACTAACAGAATCAAAATCTGTTGTGCTGCCAATTACACTATGGGAAATTGTGGCTGTTTAGGGTTGGTATACATGGCCCAAGGTTGCCGTCCTAGCTTTTTAAGTTGGTTAGTCTAAGGGAAGCCACCCTAGTTAATTTTTCACCCTATTAGAAGGTTCTGAGGCGCAACCAATAGGCGGAAACATTAACCACGAAACGTTTTAATCACCGAGAAGTTCGTCAGCATCAACGGCTTCTTCGGTTTCGGCTTCGGATTCACCATCATCCTCAGCTTCTTCGATTTCTGCATCAACTTCGATAGGCTCATCTTCGGTTTCTTCATCAACAACAGTCTGTTCGGGGCCGCTGTTATTAGATCCCTTAAAATTACCATCTTCATTGACCAAGAAACTAGCGATCTGCGCGCTCTGAACAGTAACACCATTCCTGGTATACGGCTGATTTTTCACCGAAACCTTGATCGGAGTTTCACCATTCGGAGAATTAACATTCAACCGACCGATCTTCAGAATATGCTTCTTACGCTCGTCAACGGTAGGGCCGGTTTCATAGAACGCTTTCTTGATTGCGGTAAACTGTGCATCGCTACCATCAGTCAGGGCCAAAAGGAACTGATTGATATACGGAAGCGAAGACTCGATCATATTCAGATTCGAGCCAGCCAAGAAACCGTCATACTTTCCACCGGGCGTATTGCGCAACTCAACGCCAACAAAAAGCTTTGCAGCGCCAGCATTCTTTGCTTCCGGTCCAATAACACCAGTGGACAGAATTTTCAGAACACCTTCATACGTTCCGGTGGGAGGAAATTCACCGGACCACGCTTCGTAGCCTTCCGCAACACCAGCTTGCATACCAGCAGACGCGAGATTTGCTCCGAGATTGAACTTAGCCATTTTGGATTCTCCTATTTTTTTTTCTTTACTTTGGTTTATTAAATGTTTTATTCCTATTATCCACCAGGCCATTATGCCTCTACTGCGTCTACTTCAACAACACTATCCTTTTCTACCTTAGCAACAGCGTTTTCGGCTTCCGAATGATTCTGCTGTGAAACACCGGCGTCCGTATACTGCGGAACGCTATCGGAAATATCGGCAGCCGCATCCGGTGTATTAGCCGGATTTTGCAACTTTTCTAGTGATTCTTCTTTCTTTTCTTCCGGCTTTGGAGCAGCTTTTACAGCAACCTTTTTGACAGCTTTCTTTGCCGGTGCAGAATCGAGCTTAACAATCTTGCCATCAGCGCCGCGTTTCATTTTGCCAGCGATAGCGAGACGCATTTGGCGCAATGTCATTCCGACGGTGAACGGTTTGAGCGCATTCGTTCGATCCTTTCCACGAATTGTTCCCGTATCCTCCCAATAAATAACACGACGACGTACCTGGCGGGTAGCTTTATCATCATCTTCGGTCGGTGCAGGAATATCATGAATTTCAACGCGCATATATCCGAAGCACGTCATAAGTGCAGCCATTTTCAGGGCTACGCCGTAATCATTTTTACCCTGCAAATCAGGAACAATGAACTCAACTTCATCCTGATCCTTAACTTTCTTTGCAGTCGCTGTCCAGAGGACATTGACCTGAAGATCATTAAAACCACGAACCATATTTTCAAGCATTTCATGCATGACGCCATAATCCTGAAGCTCCATCTTTTCAGGATCACGACCTTTGCGACGCTTTTCATCGGCAGAAAACTCAAGGGCAGCTTCCTTCGCCAAACGTTGCATTTCAGAAATACTATCAATCACCAGAACATTAACGTTTGCCAAATCTTCGGGATTCTCATCCCACCATTCATAGGCATTTTTGACGTCATTCCACGATTTAATATTCTCGACAAACTTAGCAGTAGAACCCATAGTTTGTGCAGAGAACAAACCGTCATCAGATTCTGGAGCCATGAACAAAACATTATCGTCCTGGCCAGCAAAAACCGTCTTTCCTGTGCCAGGATCACTGTAAAGCATGATATTCCAGTATTCCAATGCGTTATCCAAAGCTGCGATACTTGGACGTGTTGCCATTTTTATTTTCCTATTTTTCTTGGTTTTCCATCTAATTTTTTATCGAATCTAGCAACAACAAATTTCTTCGGGTTAAGAGGAACAGAAATAAATTCCTCAGTGGGCATTACATATGAACCATACTGATTCTTCTCCGGTTTCCAATCAGGGAATCCCTGGTTTGCAAAGTAACCATTCAATGCTCCGTCTAGGTTATCATATCCCTCCCCGCCATCGGCGATAGTATCCTTAAAATTAGGTGAGAAAGTGGTCCAAAACCATTGCTCACCTTTATCTTTTGTTGGTGTTAAATTAAATACTGTTCTATGGACCATTCTTGCCCGAGCCACGCTGCTCTCCTATTTCTTTTAGTAATCCTCTAGTGAAGGGGGAACAGAATCTTTTGAATAGACTAATTCATCAAAATGATTGTCTACAGCATGTTGCCCAAAACGCTTACGATTCATCATACTATCTTTTACGTGCCAGTCACAGAAATAACACCAAATAACTTTAGTGCTAACCGGTGGGTTTTTGGTAACATACTTTTGGTCGGCCATTATTTTTTAAACTGATCCCCTACTGTATTGATTACAACACCCAATGCTATTGCAATAATAATAATTAATGCAACGATTTGGAAAAATGAAGTCCAACTCATTATCCTACCTTCGGAGTATAACCGCCTGGCCCCCACGTTCCTGGGACATTCGGCAACGGAGAACAGTTGTTGTATGACATATAACATTGTGTGCCCTGACCAGTACACACTGCACCAAATGGTACCTGTGCAGGGCCAGTATTACCAGTACAATAAGCCGGTGCCTGAATCAGCATCGACATTAGAATTGTAATCATTTCTTTAATTCCTTAGAATTAACCGCGCCTTTTCGATGATCCATGTAAGGATCTTCATACTTATACATATCTTTGATAAAACTTTCCGTATCGCCGCCGTCTTCATCAACGTCGCAAAGATCGTTGAACGGACACCAATTGCAATGTTCACCAGGAGATTTGGTAATGGGTAATTCGCCATTACGGATCTTCTGCATTACCTCTGCTTCATCGGCAATATGGATTAGTTGTCGAGCTTTATTAGCCTTGTTTCGACGTACAACATCCCTCCAGAATAGAGGGGAACCTTGATTTTTACTAACTTCCCCGTAGACGGTGATGCCAGCTTGGGAGGCAAAAGATTCCAGGGTCTTAAGAGAGTCCTTTTCTGTAAATTCATTAATACCTCTCTTGTTAAAATCAAGAAGATAGTGATTTTTCTGAGGTTTGTTTCTGATCCTTCCCTGTTCATCGACAAGCTTTGTTTGCTCTGGTGGCTTAGCCTTTCTGGCAAAAGAAAAAATCATGTACTCCAGAGATTCAGTTGGCTTAAGTAATCCTAGAGCACGTAGCGACAGGGTTCCTGTCAACAAATAAGTCCCGGTCTGATCATCTTTATTCAGATCCTTAGGATTAGTCCGACGTGAAGATGTTTTCCAGTCCACCATTTTTGGCTGTGGAACCCCAGGGTCATTATGATCGCGTACCGGCAAATCATAGGTGCCGACAACAGTAGCGATATGTGGCATAACATCACCCATAAAACTACGGTCGAGACGTGCATTTCTCTGTCGAGCAGTATAAGGAATATTCATTCTAAATCTTTGCTCTGGCTGTAAAACTTCCCAGCCAGGGTCAAGATTCCATTCTTTTAATTGTCCATCAATCATCAAATGACCGAGAGCACAAGCGTCATTAAATTCGAGTTCATCGTCGTCACCCCAGTACGGTTGACCGGATACAGACGTGTACGAGCCTTTGGTAAGCTCATCCCATAGCTGGTGTATCTCCGAAGGCTTAACAATCGAGCGTTCAAAGCCATTATTATTAACTGGCGTATAAACCGTAGCCCACAAAAGATGCCAGAGCGTACCAAACCATAATGCGTCTTGCTTAGGCCACTTGAGAACTAAACCTTGATTCCAACGCCACTCCCATTTTTGAGGGCATGATTTAAAATCGCCGCGTTCACTCTGGCGGATTAATTGTACGGGGGTCTGATTCGTAGACATTAATATTTCCAAATTCTTTCTTTATAGACTTCCGCATTTGAACCCTAAGTGAAATTCGCCCAAGATAAAACATTGATGCCGCGCTAACTACTGTGCAAAAAATCCACACATATAGATGTGTGATATGGATTCCGTATATTAACCTAATGACCATCGTACCCACCCAACAGAGAACGCATATTACTGCCCACAATTCTCCGTTATCTTGGATGCTAGCTTTTATCTTTGCCATAAAGAAATTCCTCTAGTTCTTTAGCGTGCGCAGGACACATGTGTTTTATAAAATCTTCTGGATATATGCGCCAGCCCTTATTCATTGCAGTGTCTTTATCTGGTGCAGTTAGGGTTTCAGAACATTTAGGAATGTCGCAATAAATTGTAATGTATTTTATTTCTTTAATCATGACCGTTATATTCCGATCCATGAAAAAGACACTGTGTCGGTGGAACTAAATGACAAGTGCATTTAGGATAAGTACGGACACCCTCAGAATTTCCATACTTTAATTCGTTATCTTTTTTCCAGTCGTCCAAAGCTTCTTGCTCTGTTCTCATTACGAATATCCGTTCGCTCGGTGTCACACCAGTGTAGCAGAAACCCCGGTACCAGAGAGGCCACTCACCTAGTACCGGGGTTCCACTTTTTCTTTCGGGATCGCCGAAAGTTTTATTTACCGCTTGCGACCAATGCTGCGCTTTGCATCAGCGGGAGTCCCGCCTTGCGCAGCTTCGACCGCAGCCGCGACATCTTCACCAGAAGCATCTTTGCCCTCACGAATTGCCTTGGCCTTATCGAGTGCAGCCTGCACACGCTCTTGCAGTTTAAGAGCCTGCTTTTCTGCACGAACCGCAGCCTTTTCGGCCTTGATTTCCTCTTGAGTGAGGCCAGCGTACTTTTCCTTTTCAGCCTCACGCTCAGCCTTAGCGGCTTCACGGGCGGCCTTACGCTCAGGCGTATCCGAAAAATCAGTACGGAGCAGAAGAACAACTCCAACTTGTTCGGCAGTAACCGTCACGCCAGCCTTTTGCGCTTCTGCATTGCCGTTAATAAACTCGGCCAATTCCTGATGCAGCTTGGAAGGCTTGGCAAGGTTGCGCTCGCCGGGCTTGCGACCACGCTTTTTCGGCTCGCTCGACTCACCCTCAGTGGTTTCGTCAGTCGCCTCAGTCACTCCGTCATCAATTACAGCAGTCATGGTTTCTCTCCTAGTTGTGTTGGCTGTCGCCGTTGTTTGATACTTCTACCGTAGTCGGCGGTTCCGACTTTTGCAAGTCAATCCGACCACATTTTTCAGGAAAGTAGCAGTAGCCGTATGACCCACATTTCTTGCATGGTGATAGGTCCAGTCCTACGCCTACTCTAGCCTCCATAGGAATTGCCTTTACCGCGCCGCGAACGTCGAACTCTGGCTTTGTGGATTACCGCTGGTGCCCCAGCGTTCTCCCGTGGCAATGAGTCTCGGTCAGCGTCTAACATTTCTCGTACATTCGCAGCTCGTTCAAATTCTTCCAGCTGCACGGAAGGATCTGCGAAATGCTCGTATAATTTTCTCCTAACTGTCTTGAACTCCAAAAACATATTTTCTATTCGATTGAGTCTTTTAGTGACCCACCATCCCCAATAGATCAGGGAAATCCACATGAAGATTAATCCAGTCCACTGGAAAAAATCTTCATCTAACACTGTAAGATGCATCACGCTACCTTTTTCTGTCGTGCTCTCGTTGCTGCGATCAACTGGCGGGTGTAATTGATTCCCCTTTGACCATCGAGAACAGAGCGCGCGTTATTTTCACGCTCGGTATTCGTAACTGCAACGTCCTCATCAATTGTTCCGAGACTGGCCAAGTACCAGATCGTAACATTGTGATTGCGAGAAATACGGTGTGCTCGATCTTCGACCTGTTGTTGATCGTCCGGTACCCAAGTTTGATCGCAAATGATGACGTCATCTGCGGCATCGAGGGTGAGCGAAACACCGCCTGCCTTTGTATTGAGTAAGATAACCATTTCTCCGTCTTCTTTTTGAAAGTTCTTTTTAATGTATTCTCTTTCTGGATCTGTGGTTTTCCCTGTGAGCACATAGTGCTTGATACCATCTTTCTTTAGGGGAGAACTTAGTCTTAGAGATAGCGAATCAATAAAACTAGTGAACTGACTGGCAACAATTGTTTTAGTTCCAGCATCAATTCTGTCTCGAATAAAATCTTCGATCCAGTCCATTTTATTACTGTCACCGTAAGGTTTCAGTTTTTCACCAGGTTTACCCGCCAGGCAGGAATTAGCCACCTGTTTCATGCGAACCATTTCTGCCAGTACGCCGTTGACATCAATTGTTTCGCCCATTTCATCAATAGTAAGCATGGCGCTATTAACAATTTCGTCGTATTGCGCTTGCTGTTTTGCGCTCATCGGCAGCCATACAGCGACAGGAGATTTATTATCTCCAGGAACTAAATGCGTACCACCGTAAGTTTTTGGTGGCAGCCATGGCGCGATTTCTGCCTTAGTTCTACGAACCATAATTGGCTCTAGTTCTTTGTAGAATCTCTTTTCGTCGATAATGGTTTCGCCGATACCAATGCCAGAACCAAACCTACTGCCAGTTGAAACAACGCCATAATGACGGCGAGCCCAGTTCCAAAACGAGGTATATTTTTCTGGATAAAGCCAATTGAGGGTTCCCCATAAGTTCTCTGTCTTGCCTCTGAATGGAGTTCCACTAATTGCGATTTGTAAGCCCCCGTCTTTGATGTGTAATGCACCAAGACCAAGCCGTTGGGCAGACTGTTTTTTCTTATTTCCAGATGCACCTGCCAATGTTTGATGTGATTCATCAACGATGACCGCCGACCAGACAATTCTAAACAGATCAGCAAGTCCTTCATTGACCGTACGTATAATTTTATTCCCTTTAGCGTCTTTGGCATAATTTCCCATATCATCAAGGTCTGCACGAATGCGCAGATAATTAGGGCCACACAAAACCCAAATACGATCGTGTGGCCTATTTTCCAAATGCTTTTTAATCATCGACAAAGTAATTTTTCGCTCAGCTGGTTTCATTGTTCCGTTGATACGAAAAACCACTTCCTCTCCGAGCCACTGGGAAATTTCATCCGGCCATGTGACATTCGCGGCTGTTCTTGGTGCGACAACCAAGATCGGGCCACGAACGTCACGTTCAGCGATAGTTGCAAGCGTCTGGATAGTTTTTCCTGCACCTGGATCGTCAGCCAACAAAATGGAGGACTGACCCACCATAAAAGCTGTCCCTGGGATTTGGTGAGGCTGTGTCGCCATGGCTTTGAACAGGTTTGGTCGTTCCATTCTAATCCTGGGAAGCCATTGGCTTGTATCTGCGGAAAAATCGTCAGGTTTAATGAGATTTGCATAGCGTGCCTTTTCAGCGTTAATCCATCGAACAAGTTCGATTTCAACGATCATTTTTTCATTAAAGAACTTGGCAACAGAATTGATATCTTTGACTGTTTCGATATCAAGAGGCGCATGATAAAATTTTGCAGCTCTATCATAGCGCAATCCAGCTACGCGTTCTTTTAATAGTTCTGTGACATCATCTCGAAAAGGAAAGTCAATCCAGACTCTTTTTCCGTTATCGCGTAGCCCTACTCGCCATCGGTGCATGATTCCTCGATTACCTTAAACATAGGTTCAACAAGATAACTTGAAAAACTTTGTAATTTTCCATTAGAGAAAACTTGATACATAAGTTTTCCATAGTTTTTTGAATTTGTGTCAGTTATTTTTTTAATAAGCTTCCATTTTTTACGAGGGTTGAGATTGTGATTAATACACACAACTTTAGCTTCTTTAAGGGTCTCACACCCATATGAACTTCCGAAACGTCGCCAACAATACGCACCGTCTCTGCCCTTTTCACGATCATAAGGCCATTTTGCAAAAGTATAGTAACAATACCACTTATTATCATAAAAATCTTTACGAATTCGATACATATAACCATTGGCCCAAAAACTGGAGTTATATTTACCGGCTTCAAGAAATTCAAATTCTACATCACCGGCTGGTCTGCCATAGTCAATTGTTTCTCTTAGTGTTTTAATTGCCATTTCGCCTCAGCTCACGTTGATTATATCTTCAATGTAGCACGCCTGGAATCCAAAAGAATTTGACCATTCTAAAACTCTTTTGCCAGCACTAGTTGTTTTAACTCGAAAATGTGCCTTACCTAGATTTGATTCTTTAGGACAGGGTTGAATCTTTGTTTCGTATCCGCTATCCGTATAAATAGATTTCTTGACCCAAGTAATAGTTTTACCTATTACCCCAATAAGAATGTCAAACGCTGGTGCGTTAGAGTCCTCCCACGGTACGTCACTGATTTCCGTGATTTGCTCTTGACTGAGCACCGTATTAACGGGAGAACGATCGACAGCGTTGATCTTGGTCATCTTTTTCTGATCGGGCAGGTCTTTCAGAAGTTTAATTATCGCACCACTACGAGCCGGATTTGTACGATAAGTGCCGAAAGCGTATAATCCCTCTTGATAAAGATTTCCCTTCCACCAACAACTAATACTTTCACTACCACGAATGCAATATAGCTTCCAGATGATATCATTTAGATCATGAGACTCCTCAAAATCTTCCATCTCAGAAACTATTTGCGTTTCCCAACCATATTTTTTAGCTATCTTTTCCAATCTCTCACATTTATGATCTTCAAAATCAGTTGTTGTCATTTGACCCACTTATTTTCTACAGAGATTCAATAGTATTTATTCTCCATATGGCAGCAGAGAATAGTCTGATTAATTTTGGTTGGTCTAAAGTTGCCAAATTATTTAGCAACCTAGCATACGCCCATTCTTCTGGTTCCTTAGATTCTTCGGTCATTTCTACAACTTCTTGCCACTCATTAAAATAGACAAGAAATTCTTCGTTAGCTTCGATTAAAAGTGACCGTAGCCATTTAGCTAAATCTTTATCATCAGGGACAGAATGTAAGCCAACATGTCCTGTCACGTTATCTCATTTCATCAAGAAATTCCTGAGCTTTATCAGCAGCGACTTGCATAATTTCTGCCCATTTTTCTAGAATTTTATCAGTTTCTAGTTTAGTTTCTGTATAAACGAATATATTTCCATTAACAGCCGAGTGTAGAGAATTTAAATTCTCTGGATCACGAACTTGGACAGCACGCGGTTCACTAAAGTGAATTGGCTCAATGGGATCGGGCACGGACATTTTTTCTCCCTAGATTATTAGCTTTAGATATATCTTCTTTGACCCTACCATAAACACTGTTGTTCACGGAGATTACGCCAAATTCCTCAGGAAATTCACAGGCGACATCCCACACAGAAACTTCTAGGATGGTAACGACTCTACCTTTTTCCGTATCTTTTATGTCAAGATATGCAATAAAAGATGTATCCACTACCCCTCCCTCCGTTCTTTTTCTTTCCAGTATTCATCGACAACCTGTTTTGACAATTCTCTTAGAGAATCAATTTGACCGGCTGTTAAAGTACTGGCTGGAAGAAATCGTAAAGCCTCTAATTTAATATCTAAAAATTCTACAGCCTTTTCTAGAGTTGACTTATACTTGGACATCTAGGTGTCCGTTCGCCGGGCATAGATGATAAATTGCTAGTCCAATAATTTCGTACGCTTCATCGCTATAAATTCCACGACCGGTTGTCGCAACAATTCGGGCAGCCTCAGATTCCAATGGAACACCGGTTTGCACAGCTACACAAACCTCTACGCCAATTCCCATCCAACGAGCAATAGAACCGGTATATCCAGCTTCTGAAAGAGCCTCAAGATAACTATCAGTATCGGCCTTAGCTTTCGGAGAAAGGATAAAAAAGCTAGCGACGATAGCAGCAGCAACGATAAGAACTAAAGTAGCAATACGAGTTCTAGTCATTTTAGATGGTCCTCTCCGAAGCAATCAAGAGCAACTTCTAGTTCATAATTACATATATTTTGAATTTCTCTTTTATCCATATGTCCGTCATTGCGGATCGCTATAACTGTATAACCTTCGTTTGCCATTGTTTGCGCAGCTTCCCACGTATAACATTGATCGTATTCTTCGCCGTCTTTTGTAAAGGCTACAGCACAAATACCTTCTAGATAATCATCAGGATTAATAGTTGAATTTGTCATGAAAATTCCTCATCTATAGCAGGTTTACGGGCAGACCACGGACGATTAATACCTCTGAAACGATGCTCATAGACCATTCTTTCTATTTCTTTAATCTCAAAATTAATTCTGTCAACAATCTGATCCCAGTGTTTTTCTGTCGGAGCATCAGTTAACGCAACTAAATTGGCCCGAACATCTTTCAGACCTTTGTTGATCTGATTTTCGATACTCATATTTGGTTCATTACTTAACATTTTATCTCCTAACGCTCTGTGGCGGGTATAATCATATTTCAGACTATACCCGCCACAGGAACCCGTTTATTTAATTATCGTCGTCTGGTAATTCGATTTCCAGATCGTCGGTAACTTCATCTTCCGGACACAGTGTAGAAAGATCAGGTGGAGTACCACGCGAGCTTTCATAAATACTGAGCATTCGACCCGGCTCGTTCGGGCACCGATAAACCTTGGGAACGAAACCATCACCAATGCTGCCGCCTCCCTGATTACAGCTAGGGCATGTGGGGTTGTCAGCATTAGCGATTGGAATAATGCCGAAAGCTACAGCGGTGCTGATGACAATTGTTGAAACAATCTTGCTAATCATTTTCTTTCTCCTATTACTTTCCTGCACCGACCGGGATCATTGTAGAACCTTCTGCTTGAATGCGAGCGATGGTATCCATAGCCAACATATCCTGAGCCATGAATGAATCCTTTGCCGCAATATTCAGTATCTTGTCCATATTCTTTTCGATCCTGGCATTCATTTTCGCCAGAGTCTTCTGTTCCACAGTAGCATCCTTGCCACCACCCATAGCAGATGTTGCCTTGACCGAAGTCTCATGGTGCTGGTAAGTATTCCACAACTGGAAAATTCCCAATCGGGTATTCTTCCACGGTGCAACACGGGGGTCGCGGTCCCACATTTCGATTAGCTTATCGCGCTTATTCAGAGCGACAGTCTGACGATTTGTGGAAACCTTTTCAATTTGCTTCTGTTCACCCTGAATAGAAACGGTGACCACAGATTTGGTCAATTCAGGAACAGGAATCATTTCATCCAGCCACTTAACGAAATCAGCCTCAGAAACATCAACCTTAACCTGCTCATCCAGCCAGGCATTCATCTCATCAGCAGATTCGTTCAGCAGGCCCAATACACGCTTGGCTTCCATCAACTTTCCGGCAGAGTTCTTTGAATGGCGCAGAACGAAATGTCCATCCTTTTCACCGGCCCGTGCCAATTCGTAATTAACAGTGTTATCGCAAACCGGAATACCGAAAGTACGAACGTACTTTGTCGCCAATGTCCGGTCATACGATGTAACGACTGTCAGAATTGGCCGGAAAGCCAAACCAGATTCATCGTTTAGCAGATGATCGGGAACCGAGAACGACGCAAACAGTCGCCGCCCCCACTTGAGTTCTCCGAAGGATTCACAACCAATGTTATCCCCACCGTCAAACAAAGTGGCAACATTGGAGATGAAAACTTCCTTCGGATCATGGACGCCGTAATCAATATTCGGAACATCCAGAATCTTGTCAGCACCAGCCTGCTCAGAATCGGGAATGCCGTTGACGATCCAGTCACTTCGACCCAAAGCCTTGAATCGAGTAATCGGAACTTCATATTCTTGTCCGTCAATGACAAACTTTGCAACTAGCGAAACAGATTCTTCAGCAGACCAACCAAAAGCTTCACGAAGAACAGAAAGAGGAATAAACCCGTCATAATGCGATGGATTATTCGGATCTTCAAGAGTCTGATCATACCACCAAGCGTGACCAGTCTTTGCGACATTGCCCTTCTTGCACTTGTGATTGTAGTAAACACCATTGTGGTAACCCATTTTATTTCTCCTTTAGAGATACCGCCACGAGACCATCTCGCAGTAGCGGCCGAACAATGTGAGCCTAACACCGCATTGGATATTAGGACAACCTTTCAAAGAAACTTCTCAGGATCGGAAGTTTCCTTAGCCTAGCTGTGAATCCTACCGTAAGGATCGATGCCAACATAGATCGTGCCAGGGCGACCGCCGACCCATCCTTCTACATAACCTTTGCAAATGGATGAATCTTTTGGATAAAGTCGATAGTCGTCTTCTCGAAATGGAACATTGTATCGACCGCACAAATTCCACAGTGCTTCGCGCTGTAGGAAGCTCATGCGTCCTTCGGTATCGGTTATTTCTTTAATCGTATATCCCGAAGGACACGGCGAATGATAAAGAAACTCCCTTAGCTTACTTTCGCTAATTTCATTAACTGTTTCAACGATAAATGCTTTAGAAGGCATAAGACTTCTCCCGAATTTGAGTGACCTTCATCGGACCTTCAAGAACATGGAATTTCCGTGAAGTTAGATAATCTCGGAGCACACAAAAATCTTTAGTAATTGCCCCATTTGAGATTGCGGCATTAATAGCAATGCTATTAATTTCTTCGCGCCTTGGCTCAAAATGTTCCGGTGACAGAACGAAAAGATCAACAATAACTTTGTCTGTCGCTGGAATTTTTCGTACGCGAACTCGAACTTGTGAGTCATCAACCCATCGGCTAAACAGTGCAACTGTATTCACAGAGTGCATTGTTTCGCGCTTAATCACTTCGATGTGCATTTTTCTTACTTTCTACTTGTATTTTGTAAGACTTCGGCCCTGCCATATCCTCGCACAGAGGTATGACAGGGCCACGTCTTGATGATGGGTCGAGCAGATGGCGCTAGGATTGACCACCCAAAAGCAATGCTTCCAGCGTCATCGGAGGATTACCGGCAACTTGACCGGTCAACAGAGCAACCAATTGCTCATAAGTAATTGAATCCATTAACTTTCCTCCTGTTCACGGCGACGAGCCGAAGACATTGACCGACGAATACGAGCGACCTCATCAGTCTTTGTCTTGTGTTCAATTGTTCCGCGCTTCAAAGCAGTTTTGCCACTCTTGACAATCTCGCCACCATTACGCGGCTTCACCGTCAAAGAGTAATTACCGTTCGGAGCACTCATTGGACCTGGCATTATAGACTCTCTCTTTCTAGTTCTAGAGCTTTCATTGAAATTTCATCTGCAAACTGATATGCCCATTCCCTAACCTCTGGCGGGAAAAGTGTGGCATTTTCTTTTTTATGCTCTGGATCGTTTAAGTAACCTTCCTGACAAGCATAAAGATATGCACAAATAGATTGTGCTGCGGCATTGAGATTTGGAATTTCGTTTACTGCACCATGAACATCATCAGCGATGTATTCATTCCATTCATTATTTTCGTCTTGGTAGACTATTTTATATGAATAGATTGGTCGATAACCTTCCATTTCTGGATCATAATCTCGACCGTCACACCAGACTTCAAAATGTTGATGATCTTTGATTTGCACCAATAGCTTTTCTGTTGGCATAAGCCCTTCTCTAGTCGGGAACATCTTTCACTGTCAAATCAAATACACGATCATAAACTTCTTGCTGTTTATTATCGCCAACCCATGTTACTACCACCTTTCCTGATCGTCTTGGAGTTCTGGCCCTAGTGGCTTTAACCAATACCGCTCGTTCGCCATGAAAATCGAGCATGGTGTCGCCAGGCTTCATTTCTTGGCCCATGGAATCGAAAGCTTTCAGGGTCATCATTTCCTCATTTCTTCGACGGCAACCCAAAACATCAAGCAGCCAATGAAGGCAAAAATTGCAACGACAACCAGAAACCAGAAGTTGTCAGGATCAGTAAAATATTCACCGATCAGCTTAAAAAGGTCCATCGAACTTTTCCTCTCTGGTATTTTCATACATGACTTCGCACTGTATCAGATCACCCTCTTGGTAGTCGGTAACCCCGTCTTTCAGATAGTAGGTTTCTTCGACTACCACGGTTCTAATGATTTTCTTCATTTTCTTCTTCTTTCTGAAAAGTTTCGTAGGCGTATCTTACCTGTTCTCCAAGAATTTCGTAACCGTTTTCGTAAAGAAAATCGGCAGCATCTCTGAGAACTTTGTGTTCGCTGGCCATTAGCCAATCAATTCTTTGAGCTTCGGGCGTTCCCACAAATTTCCAATCTTGACCGGACCATACCCGGTATCTTCACCAAACGGGCGTGCGGTATTGTACACAACTCCACCATTGGAAATGTAGGTGATGCCGGGAGGTTCTGTAGCAGAATAGAAATCTTTGTAAAGACGATGACGTCCTGGATTTTCATTCTGAAGACGACTTTCAATCTCCGCCACGGTAACGACAGGACTATCAAATACCAATTTTGATCGTAGAGTCGCCAGGTCGATATCATGACTTGGCGCTCTACCGGGTCGAGAATTTTTGGTGAAATAATTTTCGCCACCAGATTTAACATGTTGGAGACATTTAATCGCAACCGCTTGGCCGACCCTAGAAACACCAGTTATCCATTCATGTCTAGACATTATTCCCCCTTAGTTTCGAGAGTCTTTTCGCCATTTTCCATGACAACGACGAATTTCTTTCCGGCGATTTCTAGAACATCGCCAAGGACATAGTTATTGATTTGAGTTCCCATCAAAACAATGGCGCATTCGGTTGCTAAATCTTTCGACATCAGAGCATCATTTCCTTTTCTAGAAATTCTGCCCATTCGAGCAGATCATTGGCCTCGGCCATGTCTCCATTGGCTTCGGCTTCGGCGGCCCAGACCAAGTTGTCACGGACCATTTTGGAAATTCCGACCGCTGGGAGCATGGCGTACTCTCCCAAGCTTTTGAAGTTCTCAACTCTGCCCATCGGTAAATCCTTTCTTCCGCGCGGTTGCGCTGTCCTCGTATTGACTATTGGGAATAGATCAATACTCGTAAGGGTGTTCTTTCCCACAAAAAAAAAAGAACGGCGGATGCACCCGCGCATTATAGCACGGGGCCAGAACGCAAAAAACTCCGGTACCCTTTAGGGTACCGGAGTTTTTCTTTTGCATTTGACGATCGTTAAACGATCGTCTTGTTGAGACGCTTTCCATCGGCACTGATCTGAACTGCTACGCCGTTCACCAGAATCACATCGCCGGGGGCGAAATTGTTTTCCGGTTCCGTTACCGGAACCGGCTTTGCAATTCCCAGCTCAACGAGCTGGGAAATTTGCTCGTCGGTCATTCCCCGGTCATGCAGCTCACCTACGGTGAGCTGAGACTTGAACTCCTGCGGCTTTGCCGCAGAAACCTTGCGGTGTCCCTTGGCCGGTTCCGGCTTTGCCGGAAGTGCTTCGGCCAGTGCAGCGGCAACTGCCGCTGCAACCATTCCGGTCAGATCAACGTTTTCAGCCTTCGGCTGAGAAACGTTGTTTTTCTTTCCGGCCTTCGGCCGGAAATTGCCGGAGTTCTGCCGAACTTTGTTCGGCATCTGGCCCAGCATGTTCAGCGCCGCAGAGCATTCGCTCTGCATCAGCAGCCAGACATTCGGGTAATTGGCACCTACGGTGCCATTTTCCCGAACCACGTTTTCTTCGCGGTAGGCCAGATCACCAAAGGTGATCGGGCTCTCGTCGGCCCATCGCAAAGCGATGTTGTGCTCATCGACAACAACGTTGTTGTTGTCGAACTCTTTCTGGTTGAGCCGCCGGATCAGCTCAAAAGCTGATCCCTTTGCCACCGGACGATCCTCAGCCTTCGGCTGAGAAATTACAGCGGCTTCGCCGCTGGAAATAAAGGGGATGCGAACAGACATGAATGTGGCCTCTCGGTGAGATTTTTATCCACAGCGGATTTGCTGTTGATGCCGAGAACACTACCGGAGCCGGAATCCGAACGACAAACTCCCAGGTCAAACCGGGTTTTTCGAGCCAAAACGCTCTGACCTGCAAAAACAGTGGTTAGCCGACCCTAAAAAGTCCAGGTCAGAGATGGTAAATAGCCAGGCTAATAATCAAGCTGATCGAACAAACTTTCGAGTTGCCGGTTAAAAGAATCGCGCGTAACTAATGTCAGATGGTTTTAACACGCAGCCCTGTATGCATATACGCATAATACGAGAAAATTTCCATTTCGTTCTTCGTGCGCGTTTTCTAAATGTCATGCGCGCATGAAAGAACTGGTCGAAGACTCACACATGATCGCGCAGCCCTGAAATGTCATTTCCCTCTACGAGGGATTTGCGGTGATACAGTTTTCCTGTACGCGATCACGCGCGTCTTTAATTGACAAGTTCAGACCACGCGCCAGGTCTTGCGCAATGATTTCCTTGATATCCTCAAAAGTCATATTCGCCGGATTAAACGAATCATATGCGCGTCCGGTTGCGCATTCTAATGCACTGCGCAACTGAATGTCACGCATAGTCATCAAGATTAATCGGCGCTCAAGAGCCGCAATGTAAACTTTTTGATTTACGTCTGTTTGTAGCTCTAATGACGGATTGCGCAGTTGCGTTGATTGGGGAATTTCTGGTCTACTCATCTTTGTCCTTTGGCTGATAACTACGAATATAATTCAAACTTGGTGGATTCTTATGGTCAATGCCATTTTGAATTAGGAGACGCTGAACCTCCCAGTCCCATGGTACATGGTTTTCTATTAATATTTTCATCCACGCTAATTCATCATAAAGACTGTTTATCTTTGCATCTTGTTCTTTTTTATTATCATCAAACTTTTTGTTCCAAAATTCTTCTCGCTTTTCCTCCGTTTGTTCATTTAGAGCAATTGCCTCTGCCTCAGTTTTTTGTTTTGTTGCCTCATTTACTCCAGTTTCCGAATCTATTTTCTTTTTCTGAGAACGAATAGAATATAATGACATTCCACCGGTGATGAACCCGCCAGCACCGAACGTCAGTGTCATTATCGTTCCGAGATTCATTACTCTAAAGTCGCCTCTTGAATCCTTTGTAAATTTTTCTCGATCCTGCGGATTTCTAGAACAAATAAAACCATATTAGCGAGAGCGCCCATAACAATCGCTAGACTTAAATTAAAACCGATAAGCGATGTCGGATTATCATACCTATCAATTAGCACCACTGTATAGAATCCAACGCTACTAATAATCAGCGGATTACCACACAATCCAATATGATAGGTTGGGATTCTCAACATCAGCGGGAAGAAATATTTTGATCCCATAAGACTACCGGTAATATTCAGTGTTGTGCCAAGAAAAATAAATACAACAAGAAATCTTTGTTGAATTGTACTTAGCTCAGCGAAATTGCTACTTGGCACGGCACCAAATGCAATCGTAGATAGTGAAAAGACAAACAACCATACGTTGATAAAGGCGTAGTATGGTCCTCTATCTAACCTACGTTTCTCGGTATTGTAGGACCACCAACCATCTATCTTTTCTGTCAGCCTCATCTATCTTGTTTCCACTTTTCCAGAAGTTCTTCAAGATCCTCTAACTTGAAATCACCGGATTCAATAGCTTTATCAACTTGGTCGATAGTTTTCTTATTCCGAATATAAACAATCAACCATCCGGTAATGAATGTACCTACTCCTGCAAAAGCAACTGCTAATTTAGGCGGCAGAATTCCCATGACGTCGGGGTCAGAGGCAAGAACTAAAAATACAGTTAAGAAAGTGCTAGCAGTTCCGACAAAAGCTTTACCATATCTTTTTACCGTATCTAAAAGACTGCCAGGTTTCTCATGTCGTCCCATCAGGCAGCAACCCCTCTCATCCAATCAATATCACCCTTACTGGCTGCCGTAGAATAATGAGGATTAGGATTTTTTGCCAAGAACATAATTGCCTCAATTGCGGCAATAGCAGCAGCAACAGTTTGTCCAACCGGATTAGTAACTAATGCTAAGATACGAGAAAGCATCGCAGCATCGCCGCCAGTCCAGCTATTTTCTGTAACTATCTTTGCTACCGCTGTTTTATATTTATCGGCATCACTATCACCAATGACAGCAAACATATCCCCATCAGTAGCGTTCTCGGCCCACTTACCTTCAATTTCAGTTCCAGTAGTGACAAATAATTTATCCATGATGCCATGAGTATTATCAGACGGTCGTTTCGGGGACCAGGAAACGCATTTTCCTTTTTCACGTCGAGGATTGCCAAACATCAAACCTCGTTTAAAGGTTTTCAAACGCCAATGCAAATCACCAGCAGGATTAAGAACATGCTTTTCCATAAAGTTAGAGGCAATCTGAGCACCTTGACTAAATCCCTCTAATCCCCAAAAACACTCTGGCGGGAATGCAACGCCATTTTCAAATCGAACAGAGCTAAGCAAAGAATAAAGACCATCTTCACCACTACGATTATCAAATGGTAATGCACCATTATTATATCCAACAGGCTGAAAATATGCTCTACCCTCAGACTGCAAAGCCTGAGCTACAGTAACCGTAGGACCAGCCCACATATTACTCAGATGACCCTCAACTGAGAAAATAACTGGCATTAACTTCGGAATATTAGTCCCTACGACAGTAGGACGCTTCTTGTAGCCCATGACATATTGAGTCTCAAGATCCAAAACACCATAAATATAAGTATTAGTCCGAAGTTTTCCAGCTTTGTTGTAATTATCTTGCATAGTCGTCACAGCTTTATACATTTCTTCATCGAAAAGATTTGTATCAGCTAAATGACCAGCATAGCTAGAAAATTTCTTTCGCATAAATTCTTTGATCTTGCGAACAGTAAAATCTATTTTTGAGTTGTCGTTTATACCCCATCCAACCCAAACACCGTTGACGTACATATCAAATCCTTAAACATTGATGTTGTACTTAGCCAATTCTTTTTTGGTGATAGGACCAACTTCACCATCAACTTGTAACCCAGAGCGAAATTGGAACTCTTTAACAGCAGATTCTGTTTTAGGACCAAAATCACCGTCAACAACTAATGGCATTGCAACGTATTTCTTGAATACCATGTTCATCAAATCCTGCAAATGCGAAACTGCTGGACCGAATGAACCATATTTAAGAATTTCATTGCTACCAATAGGAATTGGCTTAGCAACAACAACCGGAACTTCCGGTCCACCCGGTGCAAAAATTCCAAGATACCCGCCACGAAGTTTATCTGCCAGAGCCTTGATGCGAGGATCGCCTTCAGCAAAGTTAAGCTGAAAGTGCATAGGATCTTTAGGACTATTCCAATCCTGTCCCCACCAAATGCATCCAAAGAATAATTGTAAACCACGACGAGTCGCAGCAATTTCAGCAGCAGTGAAACCAGAATAGGAAACACGGAAATTATGTTCAGACCAGTTCAGATCAGCGGCAGTCCCAGAAAGATGATTCGAGTTACCGACATCATTAATGACAGTATACGAACCCTCATCTGTATATCCACGGCCAGGATTATTCAAATTCTCTACGTTAGCGTTGAACCACGAAAGCCACGCACGCATAACAACAGAAGCGTCACCGGCACGAAACGGAAGAATAAGCCCACAGCCGGGAATCTTTTCGCGGTCACACATATCTGGCGAAATCATACGCCAGCCGTTTTCAGAATATGCGTTTCCGTATCGAGTGATAAAACCCATTTCTATGATCCATTCCGCTAGATGGTTCGCGTAATTCGATAAAGGTCATCGCTAATCTTTGCCAATGGACTATAACCGTCAGGGAAACCTTCGCCAGGTTGCATAGTCACGGTTTCGTCAACGGAAGCAAAGAATGCGATAACAGCATCGCTCATTGTCTCGAAACCGGGCTCAACTTCACCGCTTTCTTCTAAGACACCATAATTCCAGAGCAGGTCGCCTTCGTCACGATAACGTTGAAAATCAATGTATTGCTCGGCCATTTTCTAAATCCTTTTCTATCAGAGCTTGAAGATTTTGTTGGTGCCGTTATCCCAAGTGACAGTAATATTGCCACCGTTAGGGGTAACGGGCAGACCGGTTGCCGTATCAATATAAGCAATCAGCGGAGACGTTGAGTTAGTGCCTGTGTCTTTGTAAATAACAAGGGCTTCCGAAGGATCGCCAGTCACAGAGCTGAAAGTAACGTCAGCAGCATCGAAAATGCCGTCAGTTACGGTTTTAGATGCAAGTGTTGCCGTAGCAACAACGCCTGCGCCTGCAACACTCGAAAAATATTGGTGCGTCGAAAGGTTAACCGTGTAATCAGCAGAGTCCACCAGGCACACCTTAATCGTGTCCGAGGACATATTGATTGCACCGCTCATAAAGGCTTCTCGCCCTTTATTGTAAATACCATTAGCCATTTTTGATTCTCCTATTTAAATCTATTGATCAAAAGATTATAATTACGGTGCAAGTCCTTTCCATTCTACGATAAGGTCACCTCCCGATCCAGTACCACCAGGGCGAGCCGGGGAGTTGCTGGCAGAAGCAGCCCCACCACCAGCACCATAAGTTCCGCCGTTGCCACCAGTATTCCCCGTAAAGCCAGAACCAAGACTGGCCGCGCCCCCACCGCCACCGGATTCGCCTGTCGCCCCACCTGTGCCATTTCCACCGGGATCGGTATTATTATTGTGCGAATTGAATGCTCCTGCTGCGCCACCTGTTTTATCTGAGTTGCCACCTTTTCCACCAGATGCACTCGACCAGTTTGAACCACCAGAATCTAGACCTGGGCCACCACCACCACCGGCACCGGCACCATTGGCAACATTCGATGCAGCATTGCCTGTCGCTGTTCCGGTTGCGTTTCCACCATTTCCACCGGCACCACCGGAATATGTTGTAGCACTTATACCTACGAGCGTACATGTTCCACCGGCACCACCAGCACCGGCTGTTGTTGTTCCATTATTACCTTTCTTTCCACCACCACACGTAATGGAAAGTCCTGCGCCAGAAGAAAATACGGTATCTCCACCATCAGTTTGCGACGCACCACCAGCACCGATTGAACTGTCATAGGTTGAGCTGAATAATGAAATATCGAGCCAGGTTCGTGGGAAACGTGCTCCACCACCACCCCCGCCGGCACCACCACGGTTGCCGGAAGTGTTGCAAATTCCACCACCACCACCGGCACCTAATCCAGTGACATAAGCTCCCGCAGTGTTGGCGGGTACTGTTGCGCCAGAACGTGTTTGGCGGACTTCGGTAAATTCGGCAAAGACAATATCTCCGGTATTCGGAGTGTTGCTACCATCGACCGCAGACGGCGAAATGTCAATGCTGCCAGTAGAAATCACCGTAGTACCGAAAGCCTCATCAGAACTAAGTCCTGTGGGCGAAATGCTAACGCTGCCAGTCGTTATGGCCGTAGTCCCAAAAGCTTCATCGGAAGTAAGACCAGCGGGCGAAATGTTAACTGCGCCAACAGAAATCGTCGGCGCTCCAAATGCTTCATCAGAACCAATACCGGTCGGAGCAAGATTAACTGATCCGGGCGAAACCACTTGTGTGCCAAAAGCTTCCGCGCTAGCGATACCATTTCCAGTGGCATCAACAAATTGTGCGCCAGCAGAATCAACAATAGATGTACCGAACGCCTCGTCAGACGCGATAGCTGTAGGCGAAATACTAACGCTACCAGTAGAAATCGCCGCAGTACCGAAAGCTTCATTAGATGCAAGTCCGGTCAGAGAAATATCAACTGATCCTGGCGTAATGACCTGTGTCCCAAAAGCTTCCGCAGACACAATTGCCGTAGGAACCAGGGTCGCTGTTCCTGGGGCAACAATTTGCGTGCCGAATGCTTCACCAGATGCAATGCCAGTTGCCGTGATAAAGTTAGGTGAGCCAGCAACATTCGGGTTTCCGAAAGCCTCAGCAGATGGAATAGAGGGAACCCTGGTATAAACCTTGGCCCACCAACCGCCGCTGTATCTACGAGGGTTGATAAAAGGTTGCGTCATGGCTTCCAATCCCTCAGAGTCCAGTTATCAATCGTTCCTGATGTAGCCAGATCCTTGTATTCGATTCTGGCACCACCGAATTGGTAGTTAATACCGTGGGTTACTGCCGAACCTGCACTAGGCCAAGTCAATCCAATCTCGTTGCCATCTTTCAACGCGGTATAAGTATCGGTCGCTTCGATATAAGTAATTCCCCAAAGTCCGTTTGGCTGTTCATAGCTGATCGTTGCGCGCGATGTCAGAGATGTGTAGCTGCCTGAGTAAATATTGACCGCTGTCTTACCGACACCGAGAAACACCATTTGGCTAAAATCCCTGGCGCAGTGAATCATTGGCCCACAACGCTGACCGCTGTTGGCGAACCAACTGTTAAAGTTAATCCCCACTTCACATTTCGTGCCAATACCATTGGTTCGAGAGATATAGATACCCTCTTGATGTGCATTGGCAATCGCCGAAAAGTCAAGTGCCCCATTGGTAATTTTAAGTTGGAAACCAGAAGTATTTGATTTGAGCGTCCATAACCCGCCGATAGCAGACCGATCGAAATTATCACTATAGGACTGATCGACAACACCAATAGACGTAGAAGTTTTTGACGCCAGTTGCGCCCATGGCTGCACGGCAGTATTTGATAACCCATCAGCCATTTGCGTCGAGGTATAGGTGCTTAACCCAACATCAGGGCTGGCCCATGATGCACCAGAATCGGTTTGACCGTTGACAGAAGTTACGCCAATCATTCCTATAGACATGGTGTTGGTGCATTGATTTCTCAGTACCACCATGAATTGCTCACCAGCAATGCAGGCAATTGGTGACGGCATAAGAACTTCGAGATAATCAGTTGTTCCACTAACTCTAGCTGAAATGTCTTCGGTATAAATTCTTACGGCACCACCGGAAGGCTCAATTCGGTAGAGGTCCAGATACACATTGTTAATACCACTGCCAGAAAGAATTTGACCATAAGTCGCGTAACAATCCAAAAGTGCTGTATTAGAAATGGTGATAATTGCGCCACGTTGGCGATTGTTATCCACGTTCCAGATGGATGGTCCAGAGTTACCCGTGACATCGTGTGTGTGGGCTGTTCCGGCACTAGCAGCACCCGTCGTAGCGAAGACGGCAACCTTGCTGTTCTGGAAATCCGGGTATGAAACATCGCCAATAGGATAGCGAGAAACCCAAATTGGATTTCTACTGGTATTTGTACTGGCTGTAGCTTGGTTCTGGTAGTTTTCCTGAGCACGATCAATTTCTTTACGATACTGGCTCAGAGAATCAAAGAGATTAGGAGCAGTCATTAACCCACCGCCGTAAATTGCTTAACTTTACCGGACGCAGCGTTCAACAAGAATCCAGCGTTATTGTATCCACCGAATCCACGGCACAATTGCGTGTCGCCATAAGATGAAATATTGGTGCTATCAACATCATCGAGAACGATAGCCCCATTGAATCTTGCTGTCATGTGCATCAGATTATCATTGGTTCCAGCATTGAACTCCAGAACCGATCCGGTAACAGGCAGGTTCGGAAGTGCAACGGGCGCAAAGATTCTCGTGCCTGTACCAGCACCATTGAACCACCACAGCTCGAAAGTTTGATCAGCTTTGAATATAGCACATAAACCTTTTCGAGTTGCATATGTACTAAAATTTGTTGCCCGTAACCAAATTCGATTGTCTCCAACCAGGCTCTGAGAAGTTTTCTGTTCCGGTGCAGATCCTAAAACAATTGTCGCACTTTGCACATGAGTCTTTGCTTTAACATCGCTAATTGAAATATACTCAGCGTTGAACGAGCTGATCCACTGTGCGTTGTGCCCGTCCGAAATTGTCAGACCACCAGCAGCAGAAGAAACAGTAGCCCATTTTGTTCCGATACCGAACAAATCCCAACGCTCGAAATCATCAGCATCAGGGTTTCCACGACCGAGCGCAGCAAGAATCTGCATCATCTGAGACGTTGTGCCACTGATGGTTTGGGCTTGTGCAGCAGCCGCTATTGCAGCATCAGTTGACGTTTTATCCTGTGATCCATTACCACCAAATACACCGTCCCAAAAGTCTCCCCACCAACCTTCGACAGAATCGTTCAGATCATCTAAGCCATCGGTCCATTCTTTCGGCATGAATCCAGCGACAAGATCCTTTTTCCACATAGCATCAGAGAACCAAACGGTTCCACTAGATGCTGTAGAAGAAATAGCCAGCACCATACGGATTTGCGAGATACCTGCTGGCGTATGGTAAGTGCCGTCAAGATTCTGCCAACCTAGAGTGCCGCTGGCGTTAAAGTGGTCTACCGCAACAACATTGATCGGGCTAGGATCATCAGCATTGACGAACTCAGCAACTTTCAAATGTACTGTTGCACCCGATCCAATGAGCGCCGTCCATTTGGTCCACACACTCAAAGTCAGAGCGTGCTTTTCCACGACATTGATTGCGTTAGAATACAATTCGTGATCGTAGCCGTCAGCAGTTACTTTCACTGACGCTGAGGATTGCTCAAGACTATGAGTCGTTAATTCGTCAATCTCCCAGTCATCGCCACCATCAATTTTTGTATCAGCCGCAAACACCGGATTTGCCAACAGGTTTCCGCTGTCAGTCCAACTAATAACGCTGGCGGGTACGAGGTCAAAAAATCCCTGATTCGGAGTACCCGATAGATTTCCTGCTGGGACGGGCGAAAAAAGATTTAGAACAAATTCAGTAATGACCGTAAAGAAATCTCCAATACTAGTCCAGATGCCGCCACCGAAGAACCAATCAAGAATTGCAATAATGACGTCAACAACTCCATTTAACAAATCCCTAATCGCAGAAATGATAGCGGCAAGCTGCTGTAATGCTTCACCGACAATGGGAATTTCACCGAAAACATCAAGCACTGTTGCAATTAATCCGTCAACAATGCTGTCGATAATGTCGGTAAAATTTGAAATCGGGAAGATATAGGTCGAGAAGAAGTGCCAAGCTGCTTCAATTAAATTAATTGGTAATACGCCACCAGGCTCTAACCCAAATAAAGCCCCGAGAGCCTCGAAAATATATTTCAGATCACCAAAATCAAATCCAGTATCCCCGCCACCACCGAAAATAACGATGATGTCGTTGATAAAGCTCTGGATCTGCTGAATAAAGTTCTGGTTAGCGTCGTCAATACCCTTTTGCATTTTGCGCTGCATACCGGCCATGTATGAAACATCGCCAACAAGCTTCGCAATTGTTTTACCCTGGTCACGATAATCGTATGATTGTGGGGTAATACTACCGAGAGCGCGAACTTCTGCGGATTGGTACGTGTATCCACCGTACATTCCCATAGGGCTACTCATCGCAGCACCTTCGCATCATCCCAAAACGCAATTCCACCAGTCACGTTATCGTGAACAATAAGGTTTAGCGCCACCTCATTTACACCGCCAATAGGAACGGTGTAATTTCCGGTAATAACTCTCCAACCACCCACACCGTTATAGAGTATGCTGCCAATGATTGAAGTGCTTCCAGCAGCGCCACCGTTGAGAAAAGGAGTGGCACCAATAGCAAAAGTGTAGGCAGGTGTACCAGAGTAAGTAATTTCCTGCCACTTGACAGCGGCTTCAAAATGTAATGTTTCATTCGGATTTACCGCAATCTTTTCGGACTGCAAATTTTCACCATGATCGTCGCAGTCAATTCGCACACATCCATCGTTGGTATAGCCAAAGCTCCCCATACGAATCCAGGTGCCTTTTATCATGTACCAACCGGCAAAAGACTTAGCAAAATATCCGTTTGAAAGTAGGTTCAAATCCTCTGTTGGTTCTTCTTCAGCATCAGGATCATAAATAATTGGATCGTAGTTGAACGCACCATCAACCTTGACGCCAATCTCCATCAACGATTCTTCGCTAACCGTAATAGATGTAACCCGGTGCCACTGTTTTATATCACCCTTCCACGGAAAATTAGGTGCTTCGATAAAGATTGAATCGCCGACACCAAACGAACCGAAAGGTGCATTTGGATGGTTAGGATCAATCGTAATTTTTTGAAAAGACGTAGGGATATTACGACGTGTTAATTTTCTATGTCCCCATGCAGCAGCACGCTCACTGGAGTTAATGCTAGCATCTTCTTCCATGGCAACTCTACGAACTCTAGTGGGATCAGAGTTTGCCAACTGAGAAGAATAGACTTTACCCGGTAACCATGATCGGATAATAATATCTGACACAGGTTCAATTTCTAACTCATCGGCCAGCTCACAATTGATTACGTTTTCTCCCAATCGGAAAGAAAGATAATCTTGTTGTAAACCACCGAGAGGATAGGCAATACGAACCTGTTTGTTGATCGCAGAACGATCATTATTCCATGAGGCTTCTTCAAATAAATCTAACGGCAAATCTCGCGCTAATGCAAACATCTGATCGCCAGCATCAACAAAATCAGAGGCACGAATAAACATGGCGAAGAAATCAAACGACAAAATATTGCCATCAAATCCATACCCCGGCAACATTTGTGTACCAGTCGATGACGGCACAACATCCACGCCCAATTGCGCGTTCGTATAAGATTGAATCTGTGCCCAAATACGCTGAATAACTTCTGCCGGATCAACAGCAATAGGATTAAAATTCTCTAACCATGGAATGCCTTTTGGATATCCAAGAAATCCTGTGGCATCAATCTGAAGATCGCCAGTCTTAGGGTCAATCTGATTATGGGTCACTAATTGAGCCCCAAGAACAATCTTACCAAATTGATCAGTAGCCAACTCAGGAATAATCCATTGACCCCAGTTCTTCCAGTTAATCCCAAATGAAGAACCGTATTGTTGCCCCTGGTCGATAGAAAAAGAAACAGAACTAGGAGCAGAAAGATTTACTGTGACTTTCGGCTCTTTGACCACTAAATCTCTAGTGAGAACATTATTAGTGTTGACCTCAATAACAGTAAAACGAAGGCGATCAGTAATCATTCAACAGACCCCCACGCATCTCTCCAATACAGATTAATCTTTCCCGTATCAGCAGGAGATGTTGCAGTGTCATAACAAACCATATCTTTAAACCCAGTTCCCTGAGTAAAGAGATTGTTATCCATATCAAAGATGTATCCTTGACGACGATTAGCCTGAGATACAGCCTGAGCCGTATCATCCCAATAGCATTTTGCAACGCCATTAAGATATGCTGTATAACGAGTTCGCGTTGGATTACCGGGAATAGGTTCTGCGCCAATTCCAATTTTATCTGTTTCTAACCATCCCCAGCCAGAAGTATTCTGCCAAGACGCCAAAATAGACGTGTAGTTTGTGGGTGAGGAACCGTACCGTATACGTAGCCAGTTGTTGCCAGGCTGCGATGTTACCTCCACCATGGCGTAATTGGTCATGGTGTCGTTTGACATTATGATGATAGCCGATCTTCCATTAAAAGGTTCGACTAACGTAGCTTCTGAGTATTGCTTAGAGGTATTAAAGCTCTTTAATTTATAAAGACAAGCAGCAGTATTGCCGAAAATACCAGCAGCTAAATATTTCGAGAACCACGAAGGGTTCAGAATATCTAATCGAACCTTTGGAGTCCCATAGAGAATATCAAAATAGTCAGCAATAGTCCAAGATTCTAACTTCTGAATATCTAGCATCCAGCTTTCATTGCCAAGAGACGGAACCCACATTCCAATTTCGGTAGAAGTCCACCGAACCGGAATCGGGGTATTAACTGGAATTTTAATTTTATCCAGATAATTAACGTCGCCAACTAATTTAGTCGAGAGATTAACTTTATTACTGTCTACCGCACGGCGCTGCCAAGGGTAAGAACTAATCTCGAAAACTTCATTAGCTCCCCAAGAACCCTCTAGTTCAATTTCAAGCTCACCAATAGTAATCTTGGGATTGGTAATCGGTCCCTGACCAAGAATCTTAATCCAACTATCGGTATTCCCCTGCAAACGAGTCAAGTATTGCGGCAGCGCATTACTCGTCATTTGAATAGCATATTCTTCGGCAGAATAATTCAAAGTATCTGCACGACGAAATTCTGCTGTAAACTCAACTACAGGATTGTATTTGGTTCGTTTAGTCCGTTTAAATTGACCAGGACGACCAAAGATAATTTTTCCATTACCATCATTGTCGCAGTAATAAATATATCCTAACTCTCCCCAATTTCTTCTAAAGCTGTCTGCCCGCCAGAGCATTTCCAAATCAGCGGCAGTCGGTTTACCGTGCCAGAAATTCGGAATGGTGCCTTCGTAATCTTCGAGAAGCCAGTTGTATAAAACCTGCCCTTTAATCTCAATAGTCGTAGGCTTCAGGTCATCTTGGCCGAAACGAATTTCATCAGTACGAGGAATCTGATAATCCTGAGCGTTGATATCACTAGGATTAACATCAAAGTCCTCGATGATAATATTAGTGCCACGACCCATAATGATATCCCCGACCTGATATTGGCCAGGCAAAAGATTTCTATAGTAACTCATTGTCCCGTCGCAGCCATCATGCTAGAAGCCCTAACTTGATACATCATCTGGCGGGTATTATCCCGTGGGTCTGACCCAGGTCCACCATAAACGTTAATATTACCAATTAATTGATTACGCGCGTTCTCATCTTTTGTTGTCCAAGCCATATCATGCGAACGCTTGTCCAACGGATTATCAGTGCTATATGCCAAAAGTTCCTGAGACTGTTCGTCCAACAGGAATTTAACATTCCCCATTAATCCTTCGGGACCACCGGCAATAAACCCAAGCAATTGACCAGCATACGATCCAATAATTCTGTATGCCTCTTGCCCAAGATCAATAAAAGCATTCACAGTATCATAAGCAGCCTGCACAATTCCAGCGATAGAAGAAACAGCGCCAAGTGCAGCGGCAGCAGCCTGAGAACCACCACTAGAATCTCCCGATCCGGCAGCACCGACAATACCGCTAATTGCACCAGAAATACCTGCCACAGCACCAGCGATATCAGAACCTAATTGAATAAAGGTCTGAATCTTATCGACCATATTGTAAAGGTCTTCGGTATTGGCGACACCACGAACTAACTGATCACCAATATCTTTCGCAGATCCAACAGCATCAATTGCGCCACCGATAACCTTAAAGATATCACCAGCCATGGAGCTGAAATCACCGATAATGCTAGTGGCAGTATCAAATGGATTTTCTTCTTGAGACAATCCATATTTACTGCCAATATCGCTTTGGATTCCTTCTAATCCTTGCTTGCGATATGCTCCCATGGCGGTATTAGGATCTTGTTGGTCAATTAATGATTGCAATGCAGTGTTGGCTTCAATAGCCTGACTGGTTGTTAAATTATCAGTTCCATTTCTAAGAATCTGCTGTAATAATGCATTTTGACCGACAGACTCATTAAGAATTTGCTCTTGAGTTTGTTGCGTCAAACTTTGATCATTTGCAATGTCCATCGGGACATCAAATTTGGGTGCATTTTCAGGGGCACTCCAGAAAGCAGCAGATTCTTCTGGCGTCCACGGTTTCCCGGTTTGCCAGTTAATCTCATTATTCCCAGGTGCAGCAGCATCGCCAGAATGAACTGGAGAAAAAGTTCCGTCAGGATTTCTAACAACCTGATCTTTAGGGGCTGGAGGATGCGCCCACTGATCTGGCGTTGGTGGTAATCCAAAATTAGAATCTGCTAATGGAGACGAAGCCGGAACTTTCATATTCATAGTTCCATCAGGTGCAACATCAATTTTCGCACCATCAGCAAATTGAATATGAACATGGGCACTTGCATCAGTGCCAGTTGGGCCACCATGATCAGAAGCACTATATGTTGATCCCGGTCCACCACCCTCATTTGCTACAAAGTTATGTCCAACATCTTTCCAAATTGCAGACTGAATGCCGAATTTATCAAAGTTTGCTTGTGCCCAAGCAAAAATCTTATCGCCTAATGCAGCGGCAGATGGGCCAGAGCCAACACGAACGTCAAGTGCCCGACCATTTGTATGCATTTGTGGGCTACCAGCAGGACGATTTTCTTGTCCACCAATCTGAGTAATACCAGGGAAAGCTTGCTCTAATAATGCCGCAACAGTATAAGCTGATTGTTCTAATCCGGGACCGGTATTAAGTTTACTTGACTTGGGCAAATTACCAATAACAGCTGGAATACCAGACATAATGCCATCAACAGTTTGCCCAACCTGAGCTTGGTAAGCATCAATATATTGTTGAACACCAGCCTGTGCATTTGCCAGATGCCCCTTAGCCTGATTTTCAGGATGCCAAGGACCGCCAATAGATACTTGTGTCCCAAGTTGAGAACCCTGAGTAAATGATTCGGGAGTTAAACCACGTTGAGCAGCAAGATTGAAATAATTATCAATATTTTGTTGAGCATTACGAACATCGCCACCACCAGCTTGTTTCCAAGTAGGGGCGTCGAATTGAAAAATTCCTTCCCATCCGGCAGGATTAGATGCAGTGGGTGATAATCCACTTTCGCCGAAAGCTTGTGTCAGGAACTCATTAGCCTGATTACGCGAGTAACCAAGAGACATTGCTTTATCAATAATATAATTAGCAATATCTTGTTTACCAGGCGTCGGACCTAAATCACCTGGTGCTTTTCCTTTAACTCTACCTGTTGTAGGATCAATCTTAGTATCATATTGAGGATTTGCAAGAGCATTGCTCAGTTGTTGCTGGCGATCTAATTGTCGATTAAGCTGTAATTGTTGATCAGAGACATTCGGGTCGCGTCGCCACTTACGGGATTGTCCGAAGAACGTTCCTTTACCGAGAGGATCAGATGCGAATTTGGCCGCGTTAAATACTGTCTCAGCAAGTTTAGTGAATGCATCGACAGCGTGTTGAACAAAGTCAACGAGTTGAGATATTTGTCCGAGGAATTTTCCTTGTTGGTAATTTCTGTCACCAGCAATTCCTGTTCCTGCTGCACCCGCAACATTACCGGCTGCCTGTCCAGCAGCACCAGCAGCATTTGTTAAACCGGTTGCATAAGACTCAACAAATTTTCCACCGGCATATTTCGCAGCGTCACCATGCGCGGCCAAAGGACCATATTTAGGAGGCGATTGGTGGAACCATCCCTTAATTCCACCGGCTAAATCTTTAGCAGCATCCATAGCAGCGCGATTATCACGCATACCACGCGCTAATTCTTCAACAAATTTACTACCAGAATCCCTAGCAGCATCAGCAGCATTCTCCGCTTCTGTCTTAGGAACCTGGAATAAATCTTTCCAATCCTTGTCAATTTGATTTCGTTCTTCACCGGTAGGAACGCCCGGTAAAATTGCAGCAGTAGCAGGCGCTTGCGGTCCAGCACCGGATGCCTGTGGCTTATCGCTAACTCCAAGTTCAGCTAATTTAGCCTTGATCTTATTCAAATCTTCTTGACTAATATCAGGTTTAATATAGAGGCTTCTGCCGTCAACACTCGTTGCATCTTTACCGAGTAATTGGTCGATTTCTCTTTCTACAGCCTCTGCATCCTGCGTCGGAATAACAACACCGACATTAATTCCAGCAGAAACTCTTTGTTGCATTTGTGCATAAATAGCAAATAAATCTCTTGTTAAATTATCTTTACCATCAAGCTGCAATGTCATAGGAATGACATCTGGTAAAAGACCAACTTGTTGCCCAAGTCTAATTAATTCTTCTTTAGATAACTTAGTCTGAGCAGAAAGACTATCTAATTGAGATTCAAACTTGGCGTATTCTGTTTGAGCGTTAGCGCCAGTGGATGTTGCTGCCATAAAACCATCGGCAATAGATTTTAAAGCTTCTCTGAAATCACGACCAGCTTGTGTTCCATAATTAAATGTCGTGCCGTCAATTAAATCTGACCTAGTAGCACCAGCTTCCATAAGCGATGTTACTTTTGAGGTAAGATCATCAATGCCTTGTTCATATTCTGCTAACGCATCGCCAGCAGTTCTTTGAATTAGTCCAAGACCTTCAAGAACTTTTTTCAAACCATCGAGTTTAGCGGTGGCATCCCCGCCAGCCTCAGCAATTTGATTAATTCCTTCTGCAACTTCAAGAGCAGCAGGGCCGGCATCCAAAGCCTCTTGATGAAGGTTCTTGAAATTCAAACGTTGACGAATCAATTCATCAGCAGCAGCAGCAGAGGCACCCCCCAATGCATGTTGAGAATTAATAAACTTCTGGAACTCAGTGTCATTCATTGCAACAACAGCGGCTAAATCAACGCCCTTGTCACGAAGAATCTTGAGGCCATCAGCAGCTTTTTGAGCGTCAGCGGCGACTTGCTGCATGTGGTTCGTCTGAGCAGAATCACCCTGGAATAATGATGTAATTAAACCAATGCCACCCTGTGCAGCACCTTGCTTTAATTTATCCCAAATATGACTCATCATGCCGGGTGCAGTACCGGCAGTAGCCTCTAAATCACTCATCATGGTATTTAGACCATTAGAAACTTGACCTAAAACACCCTTGTCGATTGCGCCACGACTAACCATAAAGGCATCGCGCAAAGACTTTTTGTAAGAATTAATGTGATCTTCGTTAAGTTTAATCTGATCATTGAATTTTTGCAAATCTTCGTTATGACCTTCATAAATTCCAAAGAAAGCCATCAAAGCAACGCCAACCATGGTTAAGCCACCGATAAGGCGCGAAATAAATGTAACAGCTTTTCCGGCAGAAGCACCAACGTTTACTAATCCAGCTCCAGCCGTCTCAGCAAAACCACCCATCTTTTCAAGTTTGCTGCCAAGAGAAATAATAGCATTTTCAAAACCATTGATAACTTTTTGCTTATTGGTCAACACTAAGAAAGCGCCAGAAAAAGCTTTTACAGAATCAATAGCGGTTGAGAAAACTTTAGGCAGAAGTCTGGTTGCGGCAGCAACACCAAGAATCCAGCCACCGACTCTTGTTACCCCAAGATTTTCTAAAGTCTGGATAAATGCGTCGATGACCCACAAGGCATGTTGCATCGACGGAATAAACATATCTGAGAATGCGTTAGAAATTCTCTCAATAAACGGTATAACGCTACTAATTGTTTCTGTAAGGATCTTAAATAGATTCTTAACATCATCAATTTTTTTGGCACCCATATTCTGAACGCCACGTTTAAAGTCTCCGAACCAACCAGAGATAGAAGATTCTTGAACTTTTTTGTTCATTTTATCCATAGAGTTAGCAAAACGCTCTAAGAAATCTTCACCATTATTGGTCTTGAAAACGGCAAGAAGATTATACGCAGCTTTAGTTGCAGAAATTAATCCACGACCAAGATCGTAAGTACCAGATACAGAATCCTGCATCCATCGCATCATGTTTCCATTTTGCCGATTAGCATCAGCCCAAGCTCTAAATTGATTGCTCAAATACGGAGCAAACGAACTCATCTGCCGAATGAAATCGGAACCTGCTACAGAAAGATCGCGCATTCCCTGGCTAGCAGGATTAATAGATTTTGCGATATTCTGAATAGAAGCAGCAGTATTATCGTAAATCTTAGCAACATCTGATTGGGTCTGTGCGCTTAGCAAGAACCCAACAAACTCATCCTTGACATTCCTAATAGACGTAACGACTTTAATTGCGTTCTTTTCCATAAGAGGAAAATATGTGTTTGCAATTTTTTCGATCTGGTCACCAGCGCCTTTGAAAGCCTCCATTTGGAAAGCCTTCTGAAGTTCTTTGGCAGCTGGTATAACTTTCTTAATAGCATCGGCAATAGGACGAAGATGTGCTGGGAGTTTCCAGTAGGCTTCCCAAGATTTAGTATAATCGTCTGAAAAGACATCTTTAAACTTGTCTTTTAATCCAATAAACACTGGGAAAAGCGCGCTGATTGCAGAACCGAAGGTGGCAATCAAACCAGGCAGGATCGTGAATCCACCACTTAATTGTTTGATGCCATCCCATAATCCGACAACTAAATTAGATGCACCTTTTAATGCTGCGCTAGTATAATGAAGCGCTGTCGGTAAAACTCTAGAGAAGAACATTGCGAAACCAGCCATAAGCGGTTTCGGTAATTTAAAGAACCATTGAAAACGGTTCCACAAACTACCTAAGCTAGAAACAAGTAACGCCATACCACTAGCTAAACGAATGGTATCAGTTCCCAAAACCTTAGTTAATTTACTAAATCTATCAAAAGATCCAGAAGCTTTGCCAGCACCCAATGATGCTTTATTTAAAAAGACAGTCATATGTCTGTCAGAGTTCTTCAGACCGTCAGCTAGACCTTTAGTAAAATCTCTACCAAAAACTCTCTGAGATAATCTTCCGAACTTCTCTACAGATAATCCAAGTCTTTCAGTCTTACCAATAAGAGCATTAAAAACTTTTGTATTACCAAGTTTTTCAATCATCTCTAGTGGTTTGAACGCTTTTGACAAACCTAATGCCGCTAAACTCACAAGACCGATAGAGCGCGCAAACATATTCATTTGCGCCACCCATCGTGGCGAACGAGCAATAGCCTGATCTACACCAAAAATTTTGTTTCTAAGAATAATGTAGCCACCGGCAGCAAGATTAACAGTGGATCTTAACCCAACGAGAGAGTTCTCATGGCGGGCAATATTTCTCATAAAACCCTGGGTGATTGTATTTACACCTCTAATGGTTTTATTTGATTGAGCGAGCATGTCGCTCATTGCAATTGACATCGCCCGGAAAATGTTACGATGATCATTGCTGCCATACTGCCCAGCACTGTTTAACACCTTGATGGTACGAGACAGAACTGTAAAACCCTTGCGAGCACGTTCAGTATATTTGTATACCGTCAGAAGATCCTTAGCCAAATCTCTGGTATCACTAGAGAATTTACTAATGCTCTTGTGCGCATCGAAAACATCCCTAGACATACCTTTGGCAGCACGACCAGTTTTCTCAATCTGCTTTTCGGCATTGCCTAAAGTGGCATTGTTTTTATTAAGAGCTGCCTCAATTTTTCCAAGGCTTTTATTCATTGCCTCAAATTGCTTATGCATCTTTATTAAAGACGCAGTTGCAGCGGCAGAGCCCTTATCTTCGTATGTTACTTTGATCCGGCCATGCGCGGTTCCTAAATCATTATTAGGCACCGGATTTCCTTTCTTTAAAATCCACGCATGACTATGGTAGTTTCGTCTTTCAGGCTATCGCCCTTGGCGTCTTTGCCCTGAACAAACGGGTTTGTATTTGTAACCGTTCCGGGGTCACGATGACGCTTGACAGGAACCCCGAGATTGATTTCAAGGGCACGCAACCTTGCAGCGTTAGCCAACCGGTCAACATCTTTTCCCGGTTTCCTTCCATTTCTCGACCCTGCCTCTGCTGCTGCCATGTCGCTTTCTACTTTTCTACCAAAATAGAAAACGCCTCTATTAAAAAAGAATCCTCTAGGTGTAAACGCTGGTATCGGCCATATCGCTGTCGGCAGGCAATTGTACGTCTTGCACATTTGCCACGTCTCCCACATCATCGTTCGATTCTTGGCGAAAGTCGCTCACCGCACCGGAATCAAAGATCACAGAGAAAAGCTCTTGCCTATCGTCCCAAGGTAATTGATCGACGTAAAGCAAACCAGCCTGACGTGCATTTTCATGTTCTGGCGGGTGATACAATTTCGGACGAATTACACCCGCCACGGTAACTTTGTCGATAAGTGTTTTCATCTTGTCGAAGTTATTACCGAGCTTTACAAGATCGCTAACCTGCTCTTTGGGAGTTTGATCGCCAGAAGCCGGTGGCGCAGAAACCAAAGCCTTGGTCATAAAATCAACCTCATTGGCAACGCCAAGAGACAAAAGATCAGGCATATCGAGCCTACGAAGTAAAACCGTTTGACCAGAATCTTTCAACGTGTAATCAAAGGGTTTCTTGAAATCCTTATGTGTAGCCCATGCATCAGAAATAGCATACGGATCTGCATTTTGAGTCAGTGATACTGGCTCTGAAAAATCGGTCATTTTGCGCTCCCTGGCGTCCTAGTAAAATGTCCTGGTTATTAAATTTGAGGCACCCCGATATTTCTAGCGTCGGGGTTAGCGCCGGGTATGGGAAGTTGCGCCCATACTCGACTTTTTAGGCAGTAACGACGATGTACGGAGACCAGTCAGAATCAATACCACCAACAGTTGCGGCAACACGGAACCAAATTGCACCAGTAGCAATACCAGTTTCGGTAACGGTCGTTGCAGTACCAACGGGCTGCACGGTCGTTGCAGCCCACGTGGAACCGGAGTTCGTGGATTTCTGAGTTTTATAACCCGTTGCACCGGTAACCGCCGACCAGGTAAGAACCTGGCTGATATTGGGGGTAGTACCGCTTTTTGTTCCAGCAGCCAAGTTAGAAGGAACAGGAACCGGGTTAGGATCAGGAGTAAGCGAAATAACTGCCGCAGTTTCACGACGGAAAATCGAATACAGAAGATCGTTCGTATCATCGAGCAACGGGTAGCCAATACCGGTAACTTGCGAAGTTTGGAACTCACCATTCGCAAAGTTCGCGGTGATATCACCATTTGCACGGCAGCGATAAATACGGACCAGAACATCACCACCGGAATCCGAAATGATCTTTCCATCAATTCGGAACCACGGACGAGCCGTAGTGGCTTTCTTCTGAAGCTCGATAGTACGGTTTGGCGTTAAACCACGCTCAATAACCGAACCACCGGTAAAGACTGCCCATGCGGCAATCGAAAGTCCACCAGCTTCTAAATCCCAGTTCACGTTAGAACCACGACCACGGGTGGTAATGAGTTTATCATCACCACGCAATTCCGAATATTCCTCCGCTTCGGTGAAGTTCAGCGTTTGAATATACGGGAGGTCTACGGAAGTAGGGCTAAGGACTGAACCAATGGCGTCAGTATACGACGTGAGTTTAATGTCACGCACGCCATAGGGGAGAGCATCAGCAACCGGGGCAGTCATTTGTTAATTCCTCTCACTTCCGGTCTTTTGTATCTATTAGTTCTAACTGGTGTAACTATTCCATCTTCATTTATTTTTGCCAGATTAAATACGTGTTCAACTATTTCGTTTCCATAAATTTTGCAAAATCGGCTGGTGCAAATAACGCGGAACTCACCTTGGGCGTCATCTGTAACTTCGCCGAATTTGCGCCCTTCATGGCAACGAATTTCCACATTTTTACTCGGACGTTACGTACTCAAATGAAGCTGGATAACTCTTGGTCAGGAAGTCAGCAGCTTGTTCGCTGAGACCCTTTCCAACAGGAACACAGAAGTCATTACGATTGGCTTTGAAACTAACCGTATCGTGTTCGATATTGTGATCGGCAAAATCACCACGAGTAACTTCTACCTCATTGCTGGTGTCACCACTGTGAGTAATAACAGCAGGTTTTGCGCGAACCTTTTTGCCAGCGGCAGGTTCAGAAACTTTTGTAGTTTCAATCGTTGCAGTATCAGCGGGATCGTTTTCCAGAATTTCCTTCTGATCTTCTGCTGTTAATTGCTGCGAAGGACTGGTAACGTCCTTTTGTTGTCCGAAGCCCATGATCGAGTGTCCTCCTAGTGAGTTGGGTTTATCGTACCTGGTCACGCCGCGTACTCGTCGTACAACACGCCGTAAGTTGCCGTGCGGCTGATTGTTTCCCAGCCCTCATCCACAAGATTGCCCGACCTCCCCTGGCGCGTTACGCACGTCAGTCGAAGGTTGTCGGTGCCTGTAGCTAACTCAAGGTTTAACAAAACGGCATCGACCTTGTTAAGAATAGAAGTCAGTGGCCGATAGTCTCTGCTGTCGTCCCAAGCCTTGTGAACTGCGACAGTGCAGGCGCGAGTATTTTTTCCAACAGCAGACATTGTAGGCACTGACATTTCACCGAATCTGATTGTGATAAATAATCCGGTTGCAAATGGTCTTTCATCTACAGACTGGCTTTCAATGATTCGATCAGAAGTAATTCCAGCACTGATTAAAGCTGCATTACCCGCCAGAGCTTCGTAGATAATGCTAGGCATCATAGTTAATCATCCTATCCAAAAGATGCTGCATATCCCTCATTAATGCATCACCCATAATTCTCATTGCCGGTGTAATAATTTCGTATTGACGATCGTGTGCAACTTCCAGCCAAATACCGTAATTAACGGAATAAGCCATATAGATTTCGTCAAAAGTAGCAGCGTGATGTGGTGTCGCCAGTAATCCACTTCGTGCTGCGCCAGTGCGATCTGTCCATGGAGCATTCGACTTAAGCCACGTTGTTGTAACCAACGAATGCCGATCCACAACGGCAGCACCGGCATTGCGAAGATTATGATTAAAGTTCTTAAGATTCTTTCGTAGACGTTTATCATCGAAGTCTACGCGAACTCTTGATGCCACGTTTACTCCTAGTATTCGTTGGAATATTACTAGGAATTGCTAAAGCCTCATCGAATATAATCGTCTCTCGAAACCCTTTGAAACAGCGGAGACAAATATATCCACGCTCAGTAACAATAGGAGGACCGACATACTCGTTATGACAGATCGGACAATTAATTTCTTCATCAAAATCACTCTCTAAATCTTCATGAAGGGGTTGACCCGTGGCTGATTCCACCGGCTTTTACCTCCCAATCATTAGAGGGAAATATTGATTCAATTATGAATTTTTGGCTTCCTTCTTCCCAAAAATCTCCGATAGCCAAATCTGCATCATATTTACCGACGAGGATGAAATCGAATCTTCTAGATCCCGATTGTTCTTCGTTGACTTGTCGGTTAATGCCATCTGAACCATCCCAAATAATTCGGAGTTCTTGTGGATCTTTGACAGTAAAACCACCATCAACTTTAGTGCCACCAGACATGATGAAATTATGGTGCTTCAAAGTAATCATTGAAGAATTAGCGGCAATAAAATCTTCGGTCGCTCTACGCTGAATAGACAGCTCTATTGCGGCTGTCATGCTCGCTCCGAAGTATAGATTCGCGCAGATTCTTTTACATTTGTCCCGCCAGCTAACTGCTCGTCTTTAACGACGGCAGCCCAAATGTCGATAAGTTGTTTTACCTTATCGAAAAAAGCAATAGAACGAGACGACGAATTTTCGGTAATAGAATCAGCCATACTCACAGATTTGGCAGAAATCCCTCTGAGCACAGAAAGAATCGTGCCAGCCATGGTAAGGCCAGAATCTAATAATGCACCAATGGCATTACTATCAAAACCGAAAGACTCGGCTTCATTCGGGATCTGTAATTTTACAGCAGTAATAAGCGATTCTTCTGCCACTATTGCCGCCTAATTACGATCCAGCGTTAGCGTTCTCTTGCTCGTTCTTTTGAGAACCGGATTCGTCAGAATCATTAGTTTTGGCAACAGGCTCTTTGCCATCATCGCGCGCATCCTGCCACGCAATCGCTAACTTATTCTGCAAATCCTCTTTCTTGTCCTTGCTGCTAATTTCAACATCAGGATATTCAGACTCAAGTTTTTCCTTGAGTTCGGCGACATTCATTGCCAAAACAGAATCGACAATATCAATGTCAATATCGTCGTCATCGTCAGAACGACCCTCAAACTCAGGATCTAATTGTTCCGATAAATCGTATCCAGATGCAGTATGTCCAGCGGGACCAGAATATTCAACAAAGACGCCATTATCCCTGTCGGCTACACGACCGGTATTGTAATCCAAAACCGTTCCCGGTAATGGTGCTCCACCGACATCGTAAACAGCAGCTTCACGATCCGGAGTATTATAGAACGGAGAAATCGCATTCGAGTTCTCTTGCTCATGCGGATCAGGCTCACGAGGATTTTCATTCGTACCAAATCGACGCTCGTTTGCGGCGAAAAGGTACGAACGACCACGGGCCTCTAAATAATCCCGTTCCTCCTGCGTGAACCGGTGATTTTGGTCAATTACACGTCCCATTAAAATCTCCTTTTAAAGGAATCGAATTACTGGCTTATGGGGAAGTTAAGCCAGGAACCCGGTGCCACGCTTGTAAACAGTCGGGATGTCGTAATTACCACTGGATTTGATTTGCATAATCGCAGCACCACCGCGCTGGCGAATACCAGTTCCAAGGCTGCGAGCGTAGAAACCATCAATCAGCGGATAACGCTGGTAGTTTCCAGCCAGAACACGCAGACCCTGCATTGCAGGATTGGAATGCTGGCGTAAACCAACCGGGTTACTCAGTGCAAATCGGCCACCGTAACCTAAACCGAGCAGATAGCCCGGTGGAATATATTCTTCTTCGACAATATTCCAGAAACCATACGAACCGATAACGGCCATTCCACCGAAACTCGGAGCCGGTTGATTGCCTAATAACCCCTCGGCATTAGGCAGCATCATTGCGGGCTGAGTCGGCGACTGAATAAAGTCGTAACCAGCGGTTACACCATTGTTGTTAATAACGCCACGACGGAATTGACGAATCGCATCCGTTTCAGCTTTATTAGCCAACAACAGGAACGAAGTTCCAGCGGCAGGAGAATAACCATGCTCTGCAATTAATTGCATCAAATCTTCAAGGTCCGAAGAATCGATCACAGAGTTACCCGAAACCACATAGTGATTATGCGAGCTGGTGAAAGTGGTATTCTTGTAACGCGGCGGGGCAACACCATCACCATTGTAAAGCGGGTAAACCGGGTAAGCCTGATTGCGGATATTGGCGCGACGAGTGCGGTTATCGAAAAGAGCTTCCATAACCTTTTTGAAAACAAGTCGCTTATCAGCCCAAAGCGCACCTTCGTGAATTGCCTCAACTTGACGAGCGTCTGCATCGGCTAAGAACATCCAAGTGTAAGCCGAACGCTTGTCATAGTGACGCAAATCGTAGCCCATTTGGAAGACTTCAATCGGCAGACCAGCACCACGGGGCACACCGATTTCGGTAGCTTCCTCGAAAGTGATTTCGCCAATTTGAACAACTGGCTCAACCGGAACATCGACCGGATACGTGATTAATTCAATCAACGAATCCATAGCCTCGTTATAAATTCCGATAGACTCGTTGAAAGAATCCCACAGTTCATTCAAATCAACGCCATCAGAAGTTACGGTGACTAGATCACCTTGGGTAAGAATACCCTCTTGGCGAACCGGCGCGGTTCCACCGAAAATAGGGCCAACGACAATTCCGTTCAGCCACAGTTCTTTGGTTGCCATCTTGGGCATTCCTCCAATTTGATCTTTAACTAGAATCTAATTTGTCGTTGTTACGGTGTAGCGTCGAGAACGTTCACGATTAAACGGTCGGCTTCGGCGGTATGCCCAACATAAATACCGTCGCCACCCTTTGTTGCATTAACGCTACCATCCGCATGAGCGTAATAATTAGTTCCAGCCGCCGACGTAAGAACGGGAGTTGCAACAGTTGCGGTTGCATCATTTGCCTCGATTGCATAACCCCAAGGCAAAGTTACCGTAAATGTCGGTGCAGTACCGGCAACAGCTAAAGTCGAATCGGTCGACAAAAGCGAATCGTCAACACCAGCGATACCAGTTTTCACAGCCGAAGCAATTGCGTTAAACGCAATTCCAGCGGTAGGCTGCGAAACACCCGTAACAGTATTCTTCACCTTAACGGTAAAGTTACCCGAACCCGTGACCACAGTAATCACGAAAGTATTTGCAATTACCGACGGTTTAAAGTTGGTGATTTCACCGTGCTTGCCGACATCGCAAGTATCGCCAGCTTTGGTGTTAATACCACCATCAAGAAGATTGCCATAACCATCACTGGCTACAGGAACAATCATCAAACCTTTAATTCCGGTCTGTCCCGAACCAATAACAACCGCACCAGAGGAGTTAACTCCAACAGCTAAAACCACATTGGATTGCGTATTTAAATTAATGTCATTGGCTAAAACGCCTCGGAAATTACCAACATAACCGTCGTATTTATCCCAACGCGGCTTAGTGCTGAGCGTCATTTGAATCCTCCGTTAGGGGTTGTTCGTGGTAATCGTACCTCGAAAACTTGCCAGGACCGGCCATGTTCTACGGCGTGTTGCCAACAATCCTATCCCCGGCCATGGCTGATCACGGGATATCGGTCTTTGAGCTGCTGACGGCGTGTTGCTTTGTTGCTGTCGGCACCGGAGCCAGTAACGGGACCGCCGGAGGGACGACCAGGCAACGTACGTCTAACATTCTGGTTTTGATCTTGAGGATCAACCTTTGATTTATCCTTGGACACTAACCACGGGCATTTTGTCTTAACTTCTTTAAGGGCCTTCTCAATACCCGTAACCGTAGCAGTTCCATTTTCTAAATCAATATCCAGATCAAAAGAATCCAGATCCAGTTCATTGAGAACATGGCGAGGCGAATGCCATTCAACTTCTTTATCATTAGTGATCGCGTTTACTAATGCAACGTGGCGAATAACAGCATCCTGTTGAGCAATTTGCTTTTGCAAATCTTCAATCTCTGCGGCCTGAGCTTCTTCTTTACTCATTTGCGCACGCGATGCTTTTTTCGCATCTTCTTCGTATTTGGCGTTAGCCTCGCCGAGAGTCTTAACGGTTTTATTCAGCTCAGTAACTTGACTGAGCAAATCACTGATTTGTTTTGCAGGATCATCCCCGCCAGCGGAACTACCCGGTTTATCATCGGGCTTGCTCTCGGTTTTATTTTCGGGCTTATTATCTGGCTTATCGTCAGGCTTATTATCCGGTTTGTCATCTGGCTTTTCATCATCCGGTTCACCACCGAAAAAGGGCAACGTTTTTAATACATCTTCGGCTGTCGGTAAAACCTTGTGCCCCAATAAAGATGGATGGGGTGTGAAGTTTCCTACTTGGAATCCGATAACATTCTGGGACATAAACTTAGCCTTAACTGTTTCGAGGTCACGCGGCATTTCTTATCCAATCATCGTAGGAACCGTTGGTCAAGTGGTCAAGAAACTCACTCATGGGCAGGACATTTGGTGTGGCATAGCACCGACATTGTGGGTGAGGCTTGGGTGGAACGTTTTCTGGGGTGTAAACTTTATGACTATATAACTCGCAAATCTCTTGTTTGCCATCGTGCATTTTATGGACACTGGATAAATTCCAATCCATTCCAGTGACCCATGGTCGATCTTTTGCTAATTCAATACTTGTTGCATGAAATGCATTATTTAACTCAGTCCGTGCAAGTCGAAGCGAGGCGTATCCAACCCCTCCCGGTACGTTTGCACGAAAAGATCCTCGTACAGATTTTGCAATCTCTGCTGGCGAAGCTCCGATTGCGATTTTTCTAGTAACCTCGTTGCGAACGTAGGTGGTCGCAAGACTGCGAGTCCGGTAGATTCTGGTAGATAAGGGCTTATCAAAACCGTACAATTTATTGACGACGTGCATAATATTTTGCTCAGCTTCTCGGCGTTGGCCGGAGATAAAATCATCTTCGGATATTCCAGAAGCTTTGAAAGCTCGTCTAAGATACCCGATATCGGTTTCTCCGAATGCGGTGACAGCGGCTCCTGATGAATCTGATAATCCTAATTTGATAATATTGGGATATTTTTTGAATCCGTCATTTAAAATCTCCTTGATAATCTGCATTACCATTCGGAGTTGCGCTGTACGAACTCCATCAGAAAACTTTGTGGAAGACGATAATCTATTGATTTCTGAATACGCATCTTCTGCGGCCTGCGCCAAAACTTTACGAATCTGCCCATCAGTTTTTCCTTGGACAACGAGATATCGCCCAAGCCATTGATTACGCAAATTTTTATTAGTCATCTTCGCCATATCGTTCATTTACATAATTGTAATGACGAAGACCCTCATGTAAAATTCCGTAAGATAAAGTTGGGTCTTGCCCCCGGCGAGTGTGCCATCCCATCGCAGAACGTAAATCCAGAGGATCATGGTCTTCATGCCCACAATCTTCTTGATATTCAACTGAAGATGTTAGTAAAACATATCCTGTTAAAATATCTTTTTCATATCCAAAAGCTTTTCTAATAGCATCAACAGCTTCATCGAGCTGTTTGTAAGCTGCTATCTTTTCTTCGCTAATCATGGCTCATCACCATCTTGCCGCACCAATTTCCACTCAGTTATTTCGCCTTTAGACACAAGAAAATAACGCCAGCCTAAAGCCAAGTTAGGCCATCCAGCAATATCTCTTGGAGACGGCCAAGGATAGCCGTTGGGATGAGTATGCCAAATTCCAATTATCTGTTGTTGAGTTTCGTTGTAAATATAATCAACTGAATCTCTAACATCATCGTCATCCATATAAAAATTAGATATAGGATAACCGTGCGAATTTTGTACCTCAACAACCTCATAGGTGTTAGTGATAAAACCACACTTCTCATTCAAGTGTTTTTCTAATAACCCCAGTAAGTGATCCTCAACATGAACCGGTAATTTCGGTTCTTCTAGTTTTTCTGCCCGTAAACCATTGGTCGGAATCAGATGGTTTCTATGTTGCGGATCAGCCGGATTGTCAACATCAGTCATCTCTTACTTTCTTCTACGTTGACGACGACTTTTCTTTTTCGGCGTAATAGTGCGCATACGCTTGTTGTATCTCTTTATACCAGATTTCGATTTTGTGAAACGAGCCTGGTGCTTACCCTTACGAATAATCAACGTCGGACCAGCCCGACGAGATGTACCTAAGCGTACCTGAGCGCCACCGATATTGGCACGGATTGCAGGATTGTCGATATGCACATTTTTACCAGCCCATTGACGAACATTGCCTAATGTGCTACCACGTGGTGCAATAGCATTCGCGCCCTTGGAAATAAACCTATCGACAGCCGTACGTTTGTTAGTGTTCTCAACCCTAAAGTATCCACCAAAGGCAATTCGCTTCTTAGTAAAAGGAATCACCGTACCGGTGTTAACTCCGATAGTAGATGACGATTTATTGATTCGGGCGTACGGAGTTACATTTCTTCGTAAGCCCGCCACGCCTTGACCTCTGGCGGCAGGATTAGAAGAATAATGACGACGACCGGCTAAACGTCGTCCTTTACGTGCGCGAGCAGAAGCTAATTGCGCTTTGCGTAACGCTGCCTTTCTGGCGGGTGTCATTACATATGGTTTAGCCATTACAGATATCCCCGTTTCGACCAATCCATTTTAGGTACAGGAGGCTTTCTATCTTTGCCACCAGAAATTCTTTTTGCGTTGGCTTGCACCATTCTGGCCGTAGCAGAACTAGCTCGTTTAACATTTCTGCCAGCTCTAATAGGATGTTGAATAGCAAAATTTAAATGATGACTTGCATAAGCCGTGCCAACAGCACCACCGACTGCACCGACAGCTTTTAATGCATTGCCAATACTACGACGGCGACGTTTTCTCGCAGATGCAGCTTGTGCTTTTTTCAATGCGGCTCTACGCCGTGGAGTCATGCGATAGCGTTTTTTAGCCATTGTCACGACCCTTTGGTAATCGAGTGTTAATATCAAAACCTAAAGCATCACGCCATTGCTGCTCGCTAAACTTACCCTGAGCAGGCAGAGTAATTTTTGCCCTAGTTTTTCTACCGCTTGTACGCTTACGAGCCTTGCGTAATTTTGCAGCAACAGCACGATTTGTCATCGTCTCAGAATCAACATTATCATCTTCATCATAAATACGACGATCTGGACGAGGTGCAGCTAATCCAGCACGAATCGTATCTGCTCTAATTCGATCGTTTGCAGTAATTGGAGCACCACGAACTGCCTTATTTACCTCAGCCAAAGTTGCTTCTTTAGCTTTTGGCTGAACAGCCTTTCTCCAATCACCGGCTTTTTTAGCAATTGTGCCTCGGTGATGATAGCCAAGATATGCAGCAGCTCCAACACCTGCTAACATTCCAATTCCTACAAGAGCTTTCCCACCACCACCCTTGCGTTTTTGTGCTGATTTAAGCTGTGCTTTTTTCAGAGCAGAGCGGCGGCGACCAGTAAAACGATATGCTCGTCGTGCAGCATTGCGCTTAGCCATTTCACGCCCTCTTTCTTTCGCCAAACACAACATTTGCGCCAAGTTCACTCATAATCTCACGGGCATAATGATTTGTTACACCACTGTGAGTTACGCTTTGTCGTCGTGGTTCAGAACGTGGACGGCGATGATATTTAGAGCCAACCACCCTCGATGGCGCAGAACCAGGTGAAGTTCCCTTGCCTTGCCTCATTGCAGTAAAAGCATCATTGATGGAATTAGATTTATATCCAGAATGATCTGTATTAGCAGTTACTTTTCTGCCCGATACAGCAATAGCTTTTCCATATCGCAAAGACAGACTTCTATTACCGTGGGCAATAACAACACCTGCGCCACCACGATAACGAATACCGGAGCCTAGATTTCTACCATCAACAATAGAAGTATTTCTACCAGTTTTAGCGTGGATTCGAGAACCTGTTACTAAAGCATGAGTGCCAACACCAATAACGCCTGCTGCTAAAATACCAGCAGCAATATGGCCTTTATTAACCCCACCACGACTGCGTTTTCTAGCAGAAGCTAATTGAGCTTTTTTCAGCGCAGCACGACGGCGCGCAGTTAAACGGTATGTACTACGTCGTCTAGCCATGGTGTCGTGTTCGCTTTCTATTCCGGTTTTTGGCTTCTACTTTCCAATATTTCATTCTTTGTCTGTCATTCTTACGAACTCTAGAAGCTTCTTTTCTTACTCTGGCTCTCTCGGCCTGAATATAATTAGGAAACTTACGACGAGTACGAACAACAACAGGTGGCGCACTTCTAGTAATTGGCTTTCCAACACCCTTAAAACTAATTACACCCTGACTTGTTTGCCTTGGCGCAACTCGAATTAGGTCCAATTCCGTGCCGGGACGCTTGCCTGATTTTCCACGGCTATGGTGATAGACCCCGTACCCAATTGCCCCAGCAACAACTGCCGCACTGACAACTCCAATTGTCTTTTTTCTACGTGCCTTTCTGGCCTTCACTAAATTCTTTTTAGAGGCCGCAATCTGACGAGCTGTTTTACGTCTCATCAGTTGCCACTCCTAAAATGCTTTGACTTCTTTTTTCGGTAATCTCCATTGACCCAAGTGTTTACTTTTCCAGAAACACCCATCGTTGGAACGCTCGCAGCTTTTCTAATACCAGCTCGTAAATAAAAACTCAAAGTATCGTGAGCGCGAACACGACGCGCCTTGGCTAAATTTCGCCGAGACGCTGCGCGTTGTCTCCCGGTACGTCGTCTAGTCACACAAATCCTTATGCATACGTAGCAGAAACAAGAACGCCAGCGGCAATTGCAGTAGTGTCAGTATTAGCAACAGCACCAGTAATTGCCATCGCTAAACCAGTGCCGAATAATTTACCAACAGTTCCAAAAGATTGAGCAAAAAATGCTCCAGCGATAATAGGAATTACCAATAAAGGAACATCAGAAGCTAATGTTGGCGCACTAGTTTTATTATAAAGTTTTAAATAAATAGTTGAACCAGAATTATTAAATACTGTTAATTCTGCCAATAAAGCCCTAGATGCTTTGATTGAGACTAAGTTTGTGGTATTTGCAGTAGTTAAAGCATAGGCAGTTCCAGTTGATGACGCTGAGTTTAACTGGAGCATTGCTGTCACAGTATTTAATATCTGAGCGTTAATTGTGCCAGATGGATTTTGGGGTCTGGCAGAAGTCAGAGAGACCTGTTGCGGTGCGTAAATCTCAAAATCTAGAAATGCAACAGTTAATGTAGAAGTGCTGGCAGGAGTGCCGTCGTTCCGAACTCGAATCTGAAATACCAATGGTAAATTGCCATCCGGCATATCCTGAAAACTCTGTGCTCTATAAGTATTAACGTTTCCAGTAGATGTTGCCCTAAGCTGATCTGATAATGTAGCAATATTATCTTCAACGTTATAAGTCGCAATATGACCTGGAGAAGCCGTAGTTGACATGGTTATCGTATTAGCTGTACCAGGCCAACCATTACGCTGAGTCTGGTATTTATTCGTCGTGGCAGAAGTACCATCATAGGTGATTCGATGGTAGTTCCAGCCAAACAAATAGCAAACGCCAGTGCCAGTTCCAGTTCCAACAGAACTGGCAAAAGAAAACGTTACGTTATTACCGGAAACAGAAGCAATTGTTGCCTCCATTACATAAGAGGTGCCAGCACTAGCCGCCGTTGGTACCCAAGACATTTTTTGCCCAACATTATCCGCAGTGAATGGATTATTGGGAATGGTAACGGTAACGGAAGTTGTCGAGTTAATTGTATGACTCAGATTATTTCCGATAACGTCGACTAGCTCAAAGATAAAGCTTTGGTTAGCAATTCTCTGAGACAAGACGGTAGACCAACGATAAGTAAAGCAATCAAGAATAGAATCGTTGCCCCGAATAATCGTTTCGGCATATGCAGTTGTTCCAGTAACAACCGAAAGAGCGCCGGATCCCTGAGAAACGGTCTGTCCAGAACCACTTAATATTACGGACCCAAAGGCACTATCAACATTTGAAGCTAAGGTCTTGCTGAAACCAAATCGAGATTTTTTCTGCGGCAAAGATCGAATAGGCACATAGTCGTCTGCATCCGTAGGCATTGCTGCCCCAGCAACAGATTTAAGAAGTGTAGCCCAACCCATTATGTACGCACCTTCATATCAACAATAGTTCCGCTGTCATCTGTTTGAATCCATAAAGCTTTTCCAGTATATTCTGGATTTGTTATGTCAGGATCAATCTGTTGCATAAATGTTCTGGCATATTGTCCAATAGATCCAAACACAGCTTCATATAAATCTTTTGCAGCCTTGGCATAGATATATGCGCTACCATAATTATCTTGTGGACTAACTGGACTAACAGAAGTTCTTGGACCAGATTGTCCTACTGCAAAATCTGAATAACCCGCCAGCACAGCTAGCTGGGGCGCGGTAAATAATGAGTCAGGAACAGACCAACCATTAGTGTGATTCCACGTAACTTCTGGACCAGAAATACCTAAAAGCGACCAATCGGCAGCGGTAATAGTTCTATAACTATATTTACCGATATACCAGATATCAGGCATGACCTATCTTTTTCCCTTACGCCCCGAGTGTTTGGATTCTGGTAAACGGCGATACCTTACCTTTTTGCCGCCCTTAGTTTTGTGCGCCTTTTCATGCGCCCACGGTTGCTTGGTAGCGAACGCCCAACGCCATTGCTTTTTCGATTTAAACCCGTGGTACGTCGCTTTACGTTTCTTTTTGCGGGCCATGCGTCCGCTCCTGAGTTGATCACTTATGTTTCTTACGGCGAGTATGATCCCTAAGAATTTCTCTAGCTAAAGCGCGACCATGTGCGTGATGACCACCGGGATCAGCACCGGTATGATTACGTGCTGCTCTAATTGCAGATCGTGCTCTTTGTTTTTCATAAGCTACGTTATCCGCATGTCGTTTTTTATTAGCAGTATGTCTTTTACGCTTACCGTTTAATTTATGACTAGTGTATGCCGCCGCACCAATAGCAGTAGCTACACCTACAACTTTTGCTGCTGTTTTTAATTTAGATCCACCACGTTTTCTAGCTACAGATCGTCCACGGCCTTTTCCACGACGTTTACGCGCAGAAGCTAATTGCGCTTTGCGTAACGCTGCTTTTTGTTTCGCAGTGCGTGCTTTAGCCATTAGGAACGTCCTTTAATTAGAACGAGTCTATTTCGTCCTTTAGTTCTAACAAAACGGGTAATGACACGAAACTTCCGTTTACGCGTAGAGTATATTCGTGCCACGGCTAGTATTCTAGCTGGTCACACCCAAATCGACCGTCTGATTATCCGGCGTGTTGTCGTCAGTTGTGCCATCGCCGGAGTCCCCACCGAACATAGCGCCGTATGGATCGGCAGCGGCGGCTACTTGGCTAGCCTGGTCCATTAACATTTGTGCGATATCGTCATCAGTTAATGGAGTTCCATCCTGAGTGACTGTAGGATACTTCCAACCAAGATCACGCAGTTTCGCAACAGCCATAGATTTGAGAATCAATCCAGATGAATCTAAAAGCACTGTTTCTTGAATCTCAGCATCCCTGTTTTTAGGCATGGGATCATCGAATAAGCAAGAGACATTGCACTCTGCCATTGTATTGACATCGCCAAATTCTTCTGGCTCATATGCTGGCAACCACATTGTTGTGATGTCATGAAATAGATGATCAATGACATCAATCATCACGATTTCTAATTCAGCATTAGAAGAAATCAAAGGCATCATTTGAAGTTGGAGCGATATTCCGCTTTCAGCAATAGCCACATCAACGCGACCAATCGCAACTTCAGGCGTACCCGAAGATTCACTTAATCCCTTTTCATCCATAAAGGTCATGTGTTCAGTAAATGCAGCTACGTCAGTAATACCAGTGACGCGCTCGAATTTCTGATCTTGACCAATTTCAATAACTTGCTTAGGACCAAATGTCCAAGAACCAACTTGACCTGTTGCAGGATCACGTGGTGGACCAGCGTTGGTGACATACATTCCCAAGCCCTGAAATACAATTGTTGCATCTTCATCAGATAAACTCTGATTGATTGCATACAAAAGAGTTTCAAGACCAGTTAAAATAGAGTGTCCCCACGTAGAGTTTTGCGGAGCGCGCGTAGTCCATTTATATACCGGTAATTGAGTAATTGAAGCAGGGAGAAATTCTTCTTCCTCATCCAATTCTGCGTTAGGAACTCGTTCCATCTTTTTCTTAGAGATTTCATTACGATCATCCCACTTACCAATTTCCCAATAAGTAAGCTCGCTCGTAACCCCAGCAGGCTCCCCAACATTATCGAATACCTGTCGGAACGTGCGACGCTTAGCAATTAATTTGTTTGGCTTATCGGGCTCACGAAAATCACTGACAGCTTCAACCAAATGCACACCAATAATCTTAGTCGAATCATTTGGATCTTCAATCTCAAACAATTGTCGAGGGTCTAATTCAGCCAGGCTAAGACGAGACCCCTTTGCTTTATTTGGATTCCCACTAATCATGAGGCAACCATCACCACGAATCAATCCCCATCGCTTAGAGGAATTGAATTTCGTAACAACGGCTTCACGCTTGAAGAAATCAGCAAAGAAAATATCTAACTTCTGCTGCGTTCCCTCATCACCTTGTGGCTCAACAAAGTAATCGAGATTAACGCCTAAGAATCTATTTGTGGCCTCAACAATCTTCTTGCCTGATGGCATGAGAATAGGCGCAGTATCTTCACCACGTAACACTAACTCAAGAGTTTTACTGGAGTTGATGTATAGATTTTCATACAAGTCATATGCAGCAATGCGCTTTTGGTCACCAGCATCCGTGATGTTATCATCTTTGGTTGCAAGAAAAGTCTCAGCAGCATCATATTGCTTTTTATTATAACCCATTTAAATTCTTTCCTTACCCGCCACGGTCAGCCTTCCATCCACGTAGCATAGCCTCTTGAGGTGCGCTTTTGGGGGATGCCAGCGGGTGTCGGGCCATAACCCTCAGAATGTGCTGATCGTGTGCCTAATGTGGACAAGAATTTTGCTTTAGAAATCTTAGTTGAGCCACCATATTGCGCAGCAGCAGAATGATACATACCAGCTAAAAAACGTCCTAATGCTTCTGGTGTGTGATCATCTTTTTTCATTGGTAATTCATATCGCTTTGTAGAGGTCTCAGTCTTCTCATCTTTTGTTTCTGGATAGCGATACTCACCCATTTCGTGAATCATATTGGCGCAGCGCGTAGAAATCATTAGCCGTGGCCTACGATGATCTGGTTTGACACCTTCAATAGATGTCCATTGTGGCGCGCTTAATTCTGTATCTGTAATTCTGTCCTTAAGCGCAAGTCGAATAAGGTTGAGTCGGTCGATAAGTTCTCCACCAGTATGAGGTCTTGCACGGCAGTTTCTGCCATTGCGCAAGAATATATTTTCGACGGTCGCAGTGTCCCCAGGACTCGCGGGGTCAGGGTAAAACTCCGTACAACCATCTGGTACGAGTCCGCGTCTAATGATTTCTCCTGCAAATTCAGCTGGAGTAAGATTCGATTGATAGAGTTCATCAATGACATTTATTTCACCCCAAGGACCAATTTGAACAAGTAGCCAAACATTAGGATTTCTATATCCGTAATCGACAGCGCCAATGGTGCGCCAGCCGGGGTTATACGGAAGCAAGCGCGTGTGCGTCTCGGTATCGAACTCTTTAAAGACTTTCCCCACGAAATCTGTAAAGTCAGCAGCAATTTCTTGTTGAAACATTGGAATTGTTTGGTCATTAGCCAACTGAACGATTTCTTCATCAATCACCAGTTTCTGAGAACGAACTATCTCAAAAGAAGTATATTCTGGGTGCTCATTCATCAAATACATGAGACGTTTGACGTCTTCATCTAATGTTTGACCCGTATACAACCGCGTATTTTTCCACGATGGCATACGTGCACCGAACCACGCCCTATTCTGAAGATTCAGGGCGTCAATATATAATTTGTAGAACCAGTTCTTACCTTCTGGTGTAGAAGTAAATAACGCCCATCCACGCATATCTGCCAAAGTAGGGCGAATGAGTTTTGTCCAGGTATCTTCTTTCATCTTCGCAGCCTCAGCCATAATCACGCCAGCCAAAGCTTCACCAACGAGCGAATTAGGTCTATTTTCTGACTTTGCTGAGAGTATGAAAGCACCATCCCATAAACTTACTGTCATATCTCCAGTTGCAATTGAATAGTAAGTACCGGGTTTGTCAAATGGGATCTGCAATTTTTCACATTTATCATAGAACACGCGAAACTCTTTTTCAGAGTCCGCATATTCAGGTCCAACGATCCAATATTCCAGACGTTTACCAAGTGATTTTAAAGTTGTGGAAAGCATTTTAGCGCGTAAAGCTTCAGGTATCAGCTCATGTCCACCTAAATTCGACTTACCAAAGCGTCGACCACACGATGCTATTTTAAATCGTGCTTCACTTTCCATGATCTGTAATTGACCCTCATGCGGATCAAATACTTTGACCATACCATTTTCATCAGCAGCCTCATGGTGTGGGTCATAGTATTCAGAATCAAATACAGGCCACTTAGATATCAATCTTACTCCACGGTTCTTTATCACCTGGCAAAGAATCCTGCGGACCAATCCAGGTACGATAATGAGTCGCACCATTCTCCGCTACCAATTTCTTGAGTAAAGCTGGCAGAGCCTCATTCTCAATCATATCAATATAATTTTTATTATATTGATAGTTGTATTTTTTGATTGTTTCTTTGCCATCCAGTATAAACTTTACCTGGACATTGAACTTTTCCAACCCATCATCAGCCATACCTAACCCTATCATGGCTCAGACATAAAGGAACCCCCTCTCCAGCGCGGATTGGTGAGGGGGCTCCTGTATTTACTGTACCCGGCGCGACAGCCTGACAGTAAAATTTATTTAATTACTGATCAGCCGGTTCTGCATCAGGATCAACTTGACCAATTTCCGGCTCACCAAATTCGGGCTCATCGACACCTTCGTCATCATCGCCATCAGCCGGAACATCAACCGGCGTTTCCGGCTCAGGATCGGGAGTCGGTTCCACAACCGGAGGATTCTTCACAGAATCCAGAGCAGCAGAAAGCTGATCAGCTAATTGCTGTTGCAGTGCAGCCAATTGCGCAGCATCCTCAGTTGCATCATCAGCAATAACTTTATCAGCCGCAGCTTTTGCAGCCGCAGCAGTCTCATTGGCTTCCGCTAATTGAGCCTTTAATTCCAGGTAAGAATCAACCCAAGCCTGCTGTGCCTCAGCGAACGTTGCCACAATATCTCCTAATTGTAATAAATAGTTCTGATTTTCTCTAACAATATCGTTCATCTGTAAAACAATGACTTCAATTTCATTGAGCCATTTGCCCTGAAACCTTTGTCTATATTCTACTTCACTTGCCCAACCACCGGTAAGAAAATCAAAGATACCAAACATGAAATCTTCAACAAACTCACCGATCTTTTCTACTATATCAACCAATCCGCGCATTTCTACCTGAAACCTATCTACAGTTTCTACCTGAAACCTATCTACAGTTTTACCTTAATACTCCATTTTAATGAAAGTTATCTGTTCCCGTAGCTGGATTAAAAGTAGCGGCTCGATTACTCACAGTATTACCGGGCGCACCAACCTTCGATCCAAACACAGCTTCCGAAGAAATAGGACGCTTATTTGTCGGGAATTGAATAGCCTTAGTTTTCGGTCGCTGATCAGCAGCCGCAGCAGCAATAGCACGCTGTTCCGAAACATCAGAAATAATTGGAATCGGACGAGTCGCCATATTACGACCGTCAAAAAGCTTTTTCATTGCAGGACGAACGCCCTGAGTAGACGGCGATACAGTGCGATTCTTAGCCACGATAACTCCTACGCTGGTCCTGACACCTCGGGGGTTGTCTCCAAGACTACACCAGCGGCAGCCGCAGCCCGTTGTAGCAACACATGCTGGCGTGTCTCGTCGTTGCTCTTGGCGATATCCTCCAAACGCTTCTCTGTCAGACTGTCTGATCCCCACAATTTCATCTTAAAACAACCAAAATGCTCACTATTTACATCTAAAATAACCCGCCACTGCACAACCAACGGGAAATCATTTGCAATTTGAACACCTACAGCGCGTGCAGCATACCTACGTCTTTTAGCTTTTTGAATACGCTCACGTTGTAGAGTCGCAGCTGTCCTATTATTAATCAGTAAATCAGCTTTTCGTTCTAACTCTGATTTTTGATCGACAACAGTATCGCCTTGAGACTCATTGATCCAACTATCGTCCAAAACATTATTAAACTCATCTACCGTTCCTTGTACTGGATGTACTCCTGGTAATATTTCTGATGGTGCAGCTTCTTCTGTTTCTTCGTCTTGGTCATCCAAATAAATTTCTGGATCGTCAGAAAC
>ERZ650308.38-NODE-38-length-71492-cov-62.990243_pt1 | contig 71492 bp, 96 predicted proteins | sample MGYA00376244_ERZ650308 | MGnify/ENA primary metagenome ERZ650308 (study PRJEB26733, sample SAMN07839295) | wastewater metagenome | biome: small river; feature: stream; material: water | place: USA: North Carolina | collected 2016-04-26 ... | reverse complement strand
CGCGCCCCTACCAGGAGCACGCCGTCCTCGGCGGCGACCCGCGCCGCGGCATCGGCATCATGCCGGCCTTCGCCCGCTACAAGCGGGTGCTCGTCGTGATGGCGACCGGATGCGGCAAGACCGAGACCTTCCTGTGGGTGATCCGCCGCTTCCTTGAGTCGACCAAGACCCCCGCGGAGAAGCGCGCGATGGTAATCGCCCACCGCGACGAGCTCGTGGGCCAGCCGATCGAGCGCGCCCCCAGGTTCGGGCTCCGCTTCGCCCGCGAGCAGGGCCCCGAGACAGCACTCGGCAAGCCCGAGCGGGCCATCGCGTCGACCATCCAGAGCATGACCGCCAACCGCGTGCGCGCGGCCGCGACGGCACTCGGCTACCGCTTCGAGAAGAAGCGAAAGAAGGACCCCGCGCAGACCGAGCTCGCGCCGGTGAAGCGCGAGAAGGGGGGCAAGTTCACGGTCTGGTCTCCCGCTGGCGCCGAGCTGGGCCGCTTCGATATTGAGGAGTTCACCAAGTATTTCAAAGAGGCCCACCCTGGCGTCCCGACCTGTCGGATGGAGGAATACGACCCCAACGAGATCGGCCTCATCGTCATCGACGAATGCCACCACGCGGCAGCGGACGACTACATGAAGCTCCTCGAATACTTCATCCACGCCTACGTGCTCGGCGTCACCGCGACGCCTGGGCGGCTCGACGGCATCGGCCTCGAGGAGGTCTTCGAGGCCGTCGCGTACTGCTACCCGATCGAGGAGGCGCGGCCGGATGGCTGGCTGGTCGACGCCACGATCACCGAGCACCCGATCGAAGGGCTCGACCTCTCGCAGCTGCGCAAGCGCGCCGGCGACCTCCCGCCGGAAGCGCTCGGCGAGTTGATGGCCGAGTACTCGATGCCGGTCGCCGCCAACATCGTGCGCCTCGCCGGCGAGCGCCCAACGATCGTCTTCTGCGCCACCGTGGCCCACGCCCACAGCCAGGCCGCCGCGCTCCGCCGCTACACCGACGAGCGGGTGGAGGTCGCGGACGGCGGCACGGACAAGGACGTCCGGCGCGACATCGTCGCCGAGTTCAGGGCCGGTCAGGTCCGGTTCTTGGTCAACGCGATGCTGTGGACCGAGGGCTTCGACGCGCCGAACGCCTCCTGCATCGCGCTGGTCCGCCCCACCTGCTCCCGCAGCCTCCTCCTCCAGTGCGTCGGCCGCGGGACCCGGCCCGAGCCTGGCGTCGTCGACCGGCCCGAGCTGCGCGATGACCCAGCCGGGCGGCGAGCGGCGATCGCCGCGTCGCGCAAGCCGGACCTCGCGGTGCTCGACTTCACCTCGCAGGTGAAGATCGTCGGGCTCGCGTCCCCCGCGGATGTCCTCGCCGGCCGGCTGACCGCCGAGCAGCGCCTGGCGCTCTCGCAGATCCCGCTCGTCGGCGACAAGACCGTCGACGATCTCACCCGCGAGGCCATCCGCATCGCCGCCGCCGCTGCTGCCGAGGCCGCCGCGCTGTCCGATGCCGTCGCCGCGGACGCCGAGGTCTTGGACCCGTGGGACCCCAGCATCGTCCTCTCGATGAAGCTCCCACGCGACGACCCCCGCGAGGAGCGCTGCAGCGCGAAGATGGCCGCCTATCTCGGCCGGTGCGGCATCCCCAAGCCAGAGGCCATCTCCGCCTCACGGGCCCGCCAGCTGCAGGTCGGCCTCGGCGTCCGCCAGCGCAAGAACCTGGCGAGCTACCCGCAGCAGCTCGCGCTCCAGAAGGCTGGGGTCCCGCCGGCCAAGACCTCGCGCATGTACTACGACACCGCCTCGAAGCTCATCGAGGCGCTGGCACGCAACAGGTGGCAGCGGCCGCGCGACTGGGAGGATGACCCGCGGCTCGGCGGCCGCATGCCGGCGGAGACCCAGCGATGAAGCCTCTCACCAAGCGCCAGCGCGAGACCCTCCTGGCGATCCGCGACTTCGCGCCCGCCCGCATGCGCGACGGTTGGGTCCCTCTCACCAGCAACGGCCATTGGTGCAACGCGAGCTCCCTCCGGGCCCACCCGCGCACGGTGGAGGTCTTGGAGCGCAAGGTCCTCATCGAGACCAAGAACGGCGCCAGCTTCGCGCGCATGACCGAAGCTGGCTCGGCCTGGCTTGCGGAGGTTCGGCCATGAGGTGGCGCGCCGCCAAGCGGGCCATCGAGCGCTGCGACCTGCTCGGCTCACGCCCAGCCCGCCGAGGCGGCCGGGTGGCCGCGACCTTCGCCCGCGTCCGGACCTGGCAGCGCCGGCGCTGGCTGGCCCTGCTGCCAGGGGCGAGACCGCCATGCCCATGAACCCCGCGCTCGACTACCTCCGCCACGCCGACGAGGCCGTGGCCTTCCGCGCCCTCGCGTGCTGCCTCCACGCCAGCGCCGCCGAGCTCGGCAAGGACGCTCCGCTGGCGCACCGCCGGCAGGGCCAAGCGTACACGCTGGAGAACCGCGCCCGGGGCATCGAGATCAGGCTGGGCCTGCCGCGCGGCTAGCTCCGCATGAAGCGCAGGCGCGTGGTATTGGGTGGGAGCTTGATGAGGTGGACCTCAAATCCTTCTCCGTCCTCGCCGTTGTACTTCGTGACCCCGTCCTTGCCGTCCTGCAGGCAGACCACGAGGCCGTCGTTGTCGGGCATCTCGTCACCGAAATAGGCAACGAGGGCCGCCGGCTGCTCGATCTCGGCTGCTTCGTTTGCGCGCCAGGCGTTGACCATGCGCTTGTGCTTCGCGCTGCCAGTGCGAACTGCTTTCACTTGGAGGTATGTCGCCATGCAGTTTTGACGGTGCTGGCGACCTCGAAAGTCACTCCTGCGGTCCGCGGTCTGGCGGCGCGCTCGGCAGCGCCTCCTGCTTCGGCTTGCGCGGCTGCTTCTGCACCGGGGGCCCGGCCCGGCCGGTGAGCTCGCCGAGCACGTCGTCCACGCGCCCGTCCGTGTCCATGTTCCATGCGCGGAAGCTGTAGAGCGCGCCCTCGAAGTGGAGCATCACGCTCTTGCCCGGCTGGCCCGCGCGGTTCTTGTCGATGAGCGCGGCGACGAGCCCACGCCATTTCTTCCCTGCCGCGCTGTCCTCATTGCGGCCGAGCGGGTGGAGCAGCACCACCGCAAACGCGTTCTCTTCGATCTCACCGCCGCCCTTGAGGTCGCCCATGTCGGGCCTGCGTCCCTCGTTGACGTGGAGGCGCGTGAGCTGGCTGAGCAGGATGATCGCCAGGCCCGTGTCCTTCGCCAGGGTCGTGAGGACTTCCATGCTGTGCGTCACGCGATCCTGCAGGGTATCGCCGGCGCGCGATTTCTTGATGCGCGTGAGGTAGTCGATCACGACGTAGCCGAACGCGCCCTTGGGCACGCCCTTCGGCCACCGGCGCCGGCGCCACCGCCAGACCGCGGCGGCGATCTGCTCGACCGTCTGCCCGGCCTGGTCGTTGATGTCGAGCGGCGCCCGGGCGATGAGATCGGCGGCTCGGCTGATCCGCTGCCAGTCCTCTTGCGGCGGCATGTCCCCGAAGCAGATCTCGTCCTCCGACATCTTCGTGATGTCCTGCGTCACCCGGAGGACGAGCTCCTCGGTCGGCATCTCCAGCGACACGAAGAAGCACGGCGGCATCGGCGTGCGCTCCGGGTCGTGCGACACCACCTGCTTCGCCACCATCGAGGTCGTGAACGCGGTCTTGCCGACGCCCGGACGCGCCGCGATGATCGTCACCTTGCCCATCTGGCAGCCGCGCAGGCGATCGTCGATGCCAGCGATGCCGGTGGGGATGCCGGTGATCGTCCGGCGGCGGTTCGCCGGGTCGATGATGCGGTTGAAGATGTTGGTCAGCGCCTCGCTCACGGTGGCCGTGCGGCGGGTCTGCTGCTGGGCCATCGTGAGCTCGAAGGCACGGTCCAGGAACACCCCGAGGGCCTCTTGGGGGTCGGGCGCGGCCTCGAGCTCGCGGAGCGCTTCGGCGGTCCCGCGCGCGGCGGCGCGGGCCTTACCGGCGGCGACGATCTTCTCGACGTGGGCGATCACGTCGGCCTCGCTGAGCGTCGGCGGCTGGGCCTTGAGCATCGCCTGCGCCGCGCCGAGCATCGGCCCGCGCAGTTTCTCGGTGAGCTCGACGAACCCGACCTTTTTCCCGGCCTCGCGCAGCTCGCGGGTCGCGGTCCAGATCGCCGCCGCCACCGGCTGCGTGAAGTGGCTGTCCTCGAGGCCAGCCGAGACCGCGGTGTGGAATGCGTCGACGAAGCGAGCGCAGAGGGGCGCGAGGAGATCTTCGCGTTCTGGGTAGCTCAGGCGTGGTGCAGTCATGGGCGGCCTGGTATTCCTCGCTCATGAGCTATCCGCAAACCACCGTCGAGCAGTCGCAGCGCTGGGCCGATGACCAGCATGTCGGCCGCGAAGCCTCCGAGATGCACCTGCGCCTCGCCAAGCTCGCCATGGACCCTGCCTTCGCCGCTCACGCTGACCTCCTGCGGGCCGCCTCCGAGAAGGTCCTGAGCGCGCACAACTGGTGCCGGTGGGCGATGCACATGCTCGGCTGTGAGCCAGCGGAGCCCCATGTGTTGCGCGACAGATTTGACGCGATCACGCCGCCCCGATCTTGTTGATCCATGCCAACACGACTTCGAACCTAAATCGTGGTCCAAGACCATCGACATCGATCGGGTCCACGAACTGTCCCCGAGCGATCATCTTCCGGACATGCCAATCGGATGTTCCTAGCATGTCGGCCACAGCCTTGTATGTTAGCAACTTGACCGAACCATGGTGTTCGTCAGGAGGTTGGTTTGTCACTGGTGTCTGGCTAGGCCCGGAATGCTGAACTTTGGTGGCCAGCGGCAACGCTTGTTGCACGCCTACAGCGGGCGGTTTTCGCTCTACCAGCGCGTTGTCAATCTGATGTTGGACTTCGCTTGTTGGCGATGCCGTACGCTCCACCTCCTGTAGAACATCGGCAATGGTCGTGCTCCAAGTGAGGTTGAATCGCGGCGGGTCTGGTAGCTGTGGCTTGGGTACTTCTGGCACCCAGGTCACCGCATGAGCACGCTTCAGCTCCCTCTGGAGGGGGGCACAAGGTTTCCCGTCGTGAGTGTCCAAACCACGAGAGATCCGGTCCTGGGAGATGATGCTCAACTTCAAACCACTCTTAGCCAGCAGCGCTGAAACGTCCTCGTAGCTCATTCCGAGCGAAGTTCTGATTGCGTCGACTTCGGCGAGAATTCTCCAATGCCGACTGAATCCTCTGTACGGCAGCATGGCCACCCTGGACGTCAATTGCTCAAACAATGCTGCACGCTGTGGGTCAGTGAGTTTCATGGGATGCTCGCGACGGACGCCAGAGGGGCAGTATTCACTCAAGGACGATCTCGAGGCCGTGCGCGAAGTTGCCGGCGGGGCCCGTGACGATGCCCGTGGGATCCTGCCGAAGCGAGGCGCCGACCTGCTCGGCGCGCTCCAGTCGGCGGGTCTCGGCGCAGAGCCAGGTGATGCGCAGGAACACCTGCGCGACATCGATGTCGCGCCAGCGCCTGTTCTTCACGCATTTCTCCGCCTGCCCGCGCAGCGCATCCTGAACTTGCTCGGCCGAGAAGCCGGCGGCCATCGCCTGCACGAACGCGCGCCGATCGGCGACGCCCGGGCGCTCGCCGAGGTCGTCGACGTCGGGGAAGCCCGCGCGCAACTGGTGCTCCAGCCGCTTCGTGACCGCCAGGTCAGCCTCGAAGGCGTCCGCGCGCGGGCGCGGGCGCAGCGGCGGCGCCGACTTCATCCGCATCCAGCCGATGTCGTTGATGCCGGCGAGGAACGCCGCCCGCGTCGTCGCGCTCATCTGCGAGCCGAGGCGCTTGGCCAGCTCTCGCGCCCACGAGGCCTGGGTGGTCGCGATGCGCCGGCCCCAGCCGCGCGCGGGGCTGGGTCCGTGGGGGAGCTCGGCCGTGGCCCACTCCCAGACCACCGCGAGGCCCACCGCGGCATCGACGGCGACGCCGGGCGCGGCCGCGAGCTCGGCGGCGATCTGCTCGGCGGCCCAGTGGAACCGCGTCGACTCCCACGCCGCCGGCGCTGAGCGGAACACCCCGACCGGCAGGTCCTCGGGCGCGGCCAGCAGCGCGGTCAGCAGCGCGGCCATGGAAACATCGGTCAGTCGCGGGCAAGTCTCAGACCAGAACCGGGCCGGAATTTTCACGCCTGCTCGGACGCGCGCATTTGCCGCATATTCTTAGTTACTCGCCTTGATACTATTCAGTCACTCGATGTCGTGGACTGATAGGCATGTCGTTGCGCATGTTTGCGTTTTCGAGGCGATGAATCTGAGCGATCCATCATGTTCGGTCGCGGATCCCGCCAGCCGGACCTGGGGCTTGCGGACCGCGGTCGCGGCGGAGTAGCGTTCCTGAGCCGGCCATCTCCGGCGCCAAAAAGGAGAGCGGCCCGGGTGTGATGCCCCGGACCGCTCAGGCCCTCACCCGATGCGCCGGGGATGACCAGTGCTCCAAGACGTACCCCGCCCGCCTCCGCTTCACAAGCCCGCGACCCTGCCACCCCGGCCCCGCCGGTCGCGATGTCGCCCTCGGCCCCACCCGATCCGGAGCCGGATCGCCGGCGGGATCCTGATCAGCAAGCCCTGGTCCTGCGCCACCGCGGCGATCCTCGCCCACCTGCGCCGGATCCACGCCTGGTGCCGCCAGAAGCGAGGATCCGCCACCGCCAGGCGGCTGCTCCGGGCCCTGATCCGCCTCATCGAGGCCAAGATCCCGGTCGACCTGCGCGGCTCGCCGGTGCAGCTGCTGGACCAGCTCGGGATCGAGGCCTCCCCCCGGGCGGCCCGTGAAGCCGTGCGGATCCTCGCACGCGCCACGGTGATCGTCCGCCTCGGCGCCGACCACACCACCAGCAGGATCCGTCTCCTCGCCGCGCACCGGGCCGCCGTCGCCCGCGCCGAGCAGAGCCGGATCACCCCCGCCATCTTCGCGCCGGACGCCGAACTGCTCGGGCGCGAACCGGTGCAATTGTGGCTCAGAACTGCGAACGGACAACGCATGGCGGGGTCCGACGCGGACAGTGATTCGCCGGCCACTAAGAGGAACGCGCCCGCGGAGGATCTCCCGGAACACCAGACGCTCTCCAGCTGGATCCGATCGCTCCCACCCGGCCGGTGGATCAGGCTCGCCGCCGACCTGCTCGCCCGGCTCGGGGACCTGGTCGCCCACGCCCCGCAGCTGACTACCGCCCACGCCCGCGCACTCCTGCTCGCTGATGGTCGCCCGGCTGGCGCTCGGGATGTCGCCGCACTGCTCCGCGGCATGTGCTGGCTCGCCGGCCACGACCACATCGAGATCCGCGGTGGGGTCCTGCTGCCCAAGGCCCGCCGCCACCCCGACCTCGAGCTCCTCGGCACCGCCGCGACACCGGACGCCCGGGCCTGCTCCCAGCGAATGCAGGTCTACCTGCAGCGGCGCGGGGTCTGGCGCCCGGACCTGCTCGGTTACCACGAGGCCCGCAAGGTCGCCGCCGCGCTGTGGCACCGCCGCGACCCCGAGAGACAACTCGGTCTGGTCGAGTTGCGCCTGCTGGTAACCGGCACGACGCGAGGTTACCAGCAGGCGTACATGAGCCCGGAGCAGGCTCGGCCATTCGGGCGCATCGGCTTCTCGGCGGAGATGCGGCAGCGCGCGAGTGAACATCCTGGCGCGGGCGCCGTCTCGGGCGAGGATGCGCTGCGACAGCCAGCCAGGGGCCCCGCTCCGAACGACCGTGTGCGCCCGCCGCCCGTTCGTTGCGGCCGCGGCGCTGGGCCCGTACCGTCGCGCGGTGGCGAGCCAGAGCGTCCGCGGCACGATCGGCACCGTGCGGGACCTGCAGGGCCAGGTCGAGTCTGCGATGCGCGAGCACGGCCTGAGCTGGGCCGCGGTGGCCCGCAAGGTCGGCTGCTCCCGGCAGTACCTGCGCAAGATCATGGCCGAGCCGGCGATCCCGGCAGACCTCCTCGAAGCCCTGACCCGGGTCCTCGGCCTGCAGCCGGCGATCCGCCTCACCACGGACCTCGCGCCGTATCTCGTCCACCCCGACCCGCCGACCGAAGATGCCCATGAAAGCCATCCCCCAGCACTCCTCTGACCGACCTGTCCACGCCCTGGCGATCGTCGCCCAGCCCGATGCCGCCACGGACGCGCTCGCCGAGATGATCCGCGCGCACGAGCTCCACGCGAGCACCGCGGCCGCTCTCCAGCGGCGCATCAACGCGCTGGAGGACCTCAAGGCGAAGCGCAGCAAGACCAACGGCGCCGCCGTCCGCCGCACCGAGGACGAGCTCGCCACCGCCGTCGTCGGCGACCAGTTCGTCCAGCACGCCGACGCGGTGAAGCGGGTCACGACGAGCTACGAGGTCGGCGCGACCCCGTCGCCGGCGGACGTCAAGATCATCATGGCGCACAGCGTCGAGGCGCGGACCAGGTTTCTCGCCTGGCAGGCCGCGCTCAAGGCGAAGAAGCAGGACGCGCGCCGCTTCAACGACCGCATCGCCGAGGTGCGGGACGTGCTCAGCAAATTGCTGCTCAAGGGCGCCGAGAGCAAGGTCGAGCCCGCGCAGCAGACCATCCCTGGTGTCGACGCCGAGCCGGTCGAGCCCGAGGGTTGGGCCAATAAGACTGTCAAACGCGTGATCATCGAGACCTTCGCGCACGAGGTCAAGCGCGCCGACCACGAGGCCAAACAGGCCGCGACCGCGGGTGACGACGTTGCGGAGAAGATCGCCCGCACCCGCGCCGCCGAGCGCCAGCGGTTCCTGGACGAGCTCGCGCTCGCCGGGTTCACCGCCGAGCCGGAGAGCCCCGACGAGATCACCGCGCTGGAGCTGGACTTCGAGCTCGCCGACGCGGTCGTGATCGATGCCGGCGACGATGACGAGGATGAGGAGGCCGACGAGAGCGAGCCGCCGCCGGCCGGGGCCTCACTGGAGCCCGAGCCAGAGGACCCGACGAAGCACCCGGCGCTCGCGGGCGCGATCTCGGAGACGAAGGCGAGGCGCGCGGCGAAGAAGACCAAGGCCGGCGGGGCACCCAAGGGCCGTGGGCGGGGCAGGAAGAAGTGATCACCCGCCGGAGCATGCTGGCGCTGACGAGCGCAGCGGCAGCGATGGCTGTCGCCGGCCTCGGTTCGCGGACCGCTTCAACCGCGGTCCGGCGTGATGCTCTGTTCGGCCACTACCCGGTGGGCCTGGAGCCGCTTGAGTCTGCCCCGCCGACGCTCACGCCCGAGATGGTGCGCAAAGCCGTTGCCATGCTGCAGGAGAACGCCGTGCCGCCCTGTGAGGACGGCTACTACCGGCTGCACACGCGCGGGATCGACTACCGCGTGTCGACCACCGGCGTCTTGGAGACTGACGCGGCCCGCAAGGTCAGGCGCTTCAACGAGCGCGCGACCAGCAGAGCACGGCGAACATCATGGCGCCGGCGAGCGCTGGACGGGATGATGCGCCTGCTGAATCACGCTGGTCGGCTCGGCGTCTATTAGGCGTGACCGAAGAAGAATTCCAAGGCCGTCTCCACTGGGCGCACACCAGCGCCTTCAACGAAGGCCAGCGCTGGCTCGTAGGCGAACTCCGCAAGCTCGCCAACGCCCGCGACCTGATCCGCGACCGTGAAACGCTCGCAGCGGCCGCCAACGAGCTCGACAAGCTCATCGTGGACGACGTGCGCCGATCCCGATACGCGGTCTATCTCGATCACTTCGAGGCCGCAGCAAAGCGTGAGTCGGCCACGCTCGCACCCAGCACGCTCGAAGAGCGTGTCTCGGCGGCAGCTGGCACGATGGATGCCACCCCAGCTGGCGCCGAGGGCCCGCGCCTGCTTAGCATCCGCGAGCACATCGCCGAGTGCGACAAGCTCCTCTCTTGGGATGAACCGGCCGGCCCGCAGGAACAAGTCGGGTGAGCGCGGCGAACGACACCTCGGACCCGATCCTGCGCGCCACTGGGATCGGAGGCTCCGATGCCGCCGCCATCCTCGGCCTCTCCGGCTACGGCTCGCCCTTCACCGTCGCCATGGAGAAGGTGGCCGGTCTAAAGGAGGCGCGGACCGAAGAGGAGCAGGAGCGGCTCGACTGGGGGAAGGCCCTGGAGCCGCTCATCGCGGCCGCGTTCACGCGCAAGACCGGCATGCACGTGCTCCCGGGCGCCGCGTGGGTGCGCCACCCGGACGCGCACTTCCTATTCGCCAACGTCGACGGGCTGATCGCCGCGGGCGACGAGCTGGTCTACCGCCACGAGGGCACACCACCGGAAGGTGGGTCGGTTGTGAAGCTGGAGGCGCAGCCGAGCTGGCGCGCCTGGACACCCATCGTCCCCGCCGAGCTGCGCGACCTCGGGCCTGGCATCTTCGAGGGCAAGTGCGCTGGCGCTGACGACGGCTGGGGCACCACCAGCGACCCACGCGTCCCGACGAGCTACTGGGCGCAGGCCCAGCACTACATGGCGATCCTGGACCGGCGGTGGACCGGCTTCGGCGCGCTCATCAACGGCAACCGCCTCGAGGTCCGCTTCGTCCTGCGCGACGACGCATGGATCGAGCGTGTCTGGTGGCCGAAGCTCACCGCGTTCTGGGCCGACATCCAGGCGGGGCGCATCCCCGACCCGCTCGACCCAGACACGGACGGGCCTGTCCTTCGGGCCAGGTATCCGGACGGGGCCGCCGGCACGCGCAACCTGACCGACGCCGAGACCCGCATCGTCTACGCGTGGCAGGCATCGCTTGAAGAAGCCGCGCGCACGAAGCGTCAAAGCGAAGCACTCGGCCTGTCCGTGCGCGCGATGATGGCCGACCACTCGATCGGCGTGCTCACCACTGGCGAGCAGATCACCTACAAGCCCACCGCGGCCGGCAGCCGCACCCTCCGACAACCCCACAAGGCCCCAAAGCGATGAACAGCCCCCGACCAGCCCCGAACAAACTCGCCCGCCCGGACCAGCCCGAGCTCACCAACGCGGTCGCCCAGCGTGACCCCAACGCGCCCCCGTCGTTCAAGGAACAGCGCGAGCGTTTCATCGGCATGGTGAACACAGGCATCGTCCAGGCGCTCGGCAAGGGCACGGACCCGGGCCAGTTCACGCGGTCGCTGGCGACCGTGATCAACGAGAACCCGAAGCTGCTCCAGGCGAACCAGACCTCGCTGGCGGTCGCGGTGCTCCACGCCGCCCGCCTCGGGCTCGACCTCACCCCCAGCCTCCAGCTGGCCTACCTGGCGCCCTTCAACCAGCGCCAGCAGATCAACGGCAAGTGGACGAGCGTGCCGATGGTCAAGATGATGATCGGCTACAAGGGCTTCGTCCTGCTCGCCCGCCGCTCCGGCCTGTGCGAGAAGGTCGACGCCCGCGCCGTTTATGCGCGCGACTCCTTCGAGTGGGAGGAGGGCACGACGCCGATCATCCGGCACCGGCCGTTCATGGGCGCCGAACGTGGCGATGTCATCGCGGCCTACTGCCGCGCCAAGGTACGCGGCGAGATGGAGTTTCGGGTCGTCGACCTGCCCGAGTTGGAGAAGGCGCACCGCGCCAGCAACGGTGCCTTCGAGAAGGGCCAAAACTACAAGCCCGACTTCACGCGCCCGAAGGCCGACTCGCCGTGGACCACGCACTTCGCCGAGATGTGCGAGAAGACCGCGATCCGCCGGTTTTTTAAGGGTTTTGATTTGACCGACTTCCGGCACGTCGCCGCCGCCATCGAGCTCGAGGACGCGTACGACCTTGGGCGCCGCATCCCGGCCCCGGCGTCCATCACCGGCGAGCCCGTGAAGCCGCCCGAGCAGCTCAGCCAGAGCGACGAGTGGGGCGACGACGTCCTGTTCGGCAACCGCGACGAGGACGACGAGCAGCACGAGACGATCGTGGACGCGACGGCCAGCGAGCCCGAGCCGCGCTGACATGGCCTACGAGGTCAAGACCCGCGCGCTCGGCCTCGCCGAGACCGTGATCTCGGTGGACCCGGCCGCGCTGTCGGGCCTGTGCGTGGCCGAGCTCGAAGCCATCACGAACCGGGGCTCCGCTCCGCTCCCGCAAGGATGGAAGGTCGGGCCTGGCTTCCCGCAGCGCCGTAAACCGCACTCGCTCTACGACATCCGCATGACGTGGCTGGAGAGGCGCGGGCAGGAGTACGACACCGCCTGCGCCATCATCAAGACCACCCACGACGGCCCAGTCACGCTGCTCGCCGAGGCCCAGTTCGTAGGCGTCAACCCGTCCAGCACCGCGCGCATCATCACCAGCCGAGCGCGCTGGTGCATGGCCTTCGAGCTCGCCTGTGCGGACGCCGGGCGGCCCCTCACCGTTCACCACGTCCCGCCGTCGACCTGGCAGTGCGAATACCTCGGGCTCCCCGCCAACGCTGGGAGCAACGCGATGAAGCTCGCCTCCGCGCTGTCGGCCCAGCACGTCCTCTGGCGCCTGACCGGCGACCGCTCCGACATTGAGGGCGACGCCGCCGACGCCCTCTGCCTCAACATGTGGTGGCTGGAGCACTTCCTCGCCCCGCTTCCCCGAAGGTTCAAACGCGCATGACCAAAGATACCGACCCGCTCGACACCATCACCCGCCGCGACGGCCGGGTCTGCCTGCGCACTTCGGCGGGCCCCATTCTGATCGGCTGGGTGAAGCGGCTCGACACCCATGACGGTCCGGCCTGGTTCTTTTCGCGCTCGCCTGATTTTGACGACGACGATGTCCAGGTCGGCGGTCTCCAGCGACACCAAGCGGTGAAGGCTCTTGTCGCCGAGCTCGTCAAGCAGGGCCGAGGACGCCGCACATGACCCAAGAGACATCCAACTTCATCACCCGCCACGTCGCGTCGCTGCGCGAAGTCGCCGGACCGCTCAAGGCCGCCTCGCCGGGCCTCGCCGAATTGCTCGACAAGAGCGCGCGGATCATCGAGCAGATGGTGGACGGCCAAGCCGCGCTTCGCGTCGAGCACGAGCGCCAGCTGACCGAGCTGCGCGGCGTGGTCCATGCCCTCGAAGCACAGGTGACGGCGACCCACCAGCGCGTCGTCGAGCTTTCCAGCGCCATGCTGCCGCTCGACCCGGCCTGGAACAACCTCCCCTGCTCGCCGCACGACCTGAACGCGCTCATCAAGCTCATGCCGGGCGGCTGGGTGGAAATCGAGTGGGAGGAGGAGAGCAGCGCCTTCGTCATCATGAACACATGGGGCGTGACCCCGGCGGTGCTCGAGGACTACGACTGGCAGGAGTTCACCATCGCCAACCCAGGGCCTGGCCTGCACCCGAAACGGCCCGAGGAATGCTTCGAGGCGTGGCCGCACGGGCGCCGGTGCTTCGCTGAGTACTCCGACGTTGATGGCGAATTCCGCCTGCTCGCCATCAACGACCTGCTCGTCTACTCCGACCCCGAGGGCACGCCCGCGCCGGCGACGTTCTTCATGTGCACGGCCTGCGAGGCCAACCTCGGCGCGGCCGATCCAGAGCCCCACGACCACTGCCCGATCTGCCACAAGGACGGCACGCTGCTGCTCATGCGCGAGGACGGGGTGCGGGTGCCATGAGCGACTTCCGCGACCCGTTTCATCCGTTCGCCTGGTATGGCGAATTTGCGGCCGGCACGCCGTCGACCCCCGCCTCGCGCGACGGCACAGCCCCTGTTCGCGAACAGGAGATCGACCGCCTCGCCGAGGGCTGGCACAACCGTCGCCGCGCGCTCGTCGATCGACTCGAGGCCGAGGGCGTCCAGATCAACATGTGGCCGGCTGCGTTGCGCTGGCCAGAGGATGCCTGTCTCGACTGCGAGGCCTGGCTGGCGCGGGGTCCCGCATGGGCGTCAGACGACTTTCCGGCGGTGCTCCGTGCCCTCGCGGAGGGGTCATGAGCAGGCGCGGAGCCGATTCGACCGCTCTACTGCGTCTGTTCGCGCCCGACCTCGCCGAGCAGGAGGCCGCGGCACAGGCCGAGCTCGACAGGGTCGCGCACGACCGCATGCGCATCCACGAGGCCGACCTGACGCCTCCGGACATGGCCGCGCAGGCGTGCTGGGCGCTCGCGCGTTATCTGTCCCTCCGGCCAGGTCGCATCCTGGACCCGACCGCTGGCGCGGGCTGCTTCCCCATGGCCGCCGGCGAACAATGGCCGGGTGTTCATATCACAGGTTGTGAGGCCCGTCTCGAGGAGGAGGCCCACCTCGAGGCGTGGTGCGACGTGCACCACATGGGCGACTTCTTCTACTTCGCGGAGGACGGTGAGGACGACAAGCGCTTCGATCTCGTCCTCACCAACCCGCCCTTCACGCTGATCCCCGAGCTCCTCCAGGCCTGCCTCAGGCTCGTCGTGCCTGGCGGCTACGTCGCCTTCCTCTGCCGCATGACCTTCGGCGACAGCGAGGAGGCCGACCCGTTGTTTCGCCCGCCCTTCGAGCTCACCCACGCCCTCGAGTTCGCCGGCCGCTGGCGCTTCCGTACCGGCAAGAACCCCAAGACCGGGAAGCCCTACGGCGTGGACTCGGTGGGCTACCGGCTGCTGGTCTGGCGCCGCCCAGACGCGCGCCACTTCAACCGCGGTAGCGACGCGCCGATCTTCATGCGCAAGCTCGACCCCTTGCCCGCGGCTTCCCGTCGGTGGCGCAAGACCGCGTCCGGCCTGTGGGTGAAGCCCGGCACGGAGTACCTGCACGGACCAAGCAGCGCCGACCCGCTCGAAGCCCTGCCAGACGTTCCATGGCGCGCGGCCGCGTGAACAAGGCCGGCCGGCCACCGTCTACCAGGCCATGCGCAAGCTCATCGCCTTCCACCGCTCGCTCGCCATGTTCCTTTCCGACCCCGCCGGCCACGTCGCCGCGGCGTGGACCACCATCCGCGGCGCCCTCAACCCGGGCGCCCTCGCCAACGACACCCTGCTCCGCGACGCCGTGGTCGTCGTCGACAACATGGTGGAGGCCGTCACGTTCTACTGCCGCGCCGAGTCGAAGGAGCCGGCCGACGAGCCGAAGCAGACCAAGATCGAGGGCGGAGAGTGAGCCGTCCCGAGGACAAGCCGCGCGAGCCGCTCAAACTCGCTGGCACCCGCATCGACCGGCTGCCGATCGGCACCGAGCTGGTGATCCGCGTGCTCAAGACGAGCACCGGCGCCTATCGGTGCCGCGTGCACGTCGCTCGCTTCGAGGCCGGCCGTGATTTGTTGGACGGCGTGACCGCGCACCAGCTCGACGACCGCTCGATGAAGTTCGCCGACCTCGCGCTCGACCTGCAGCGCTTCGGCGGCGAGAATCTCGCGCAAGCCGCCATCACCCAGCTCGACGCCGGCGCGGGCAAGAGGATGTGATTATGGACCTGACCACCCTCATCAACGAGGCCAGCCAGCGCTACCGGCCGACCCCTGACGACCTCACCATCTCGGAGTGGAACGGAGCTGACGCGATCAACGATGTGCCGCCGGACGAGGTGGTGAGATCGCTCCACGACGAGAGCGGCCGCTGCTGGTACGTCGACGCTGGCAAGCTCAAGCGGCGCGCCCGAATCGTGCTTCTGCGCGCCGAGTCGCTCGACGTGTGCCTCTACGTCCAGCACGTCGACCCCAACACCAACAAGGCGCTCGTGACCGACGCGGAGGTCGAAGCCGCGTCGGCATACCTGCGCGACAAGGTCGTGGAGGACCTGCTCCAAAACCCGCCGCGGCTCCGGCAGACGATCGCGGGGGCACTGCACACCCGCCTGACCCGCCAACTACCAGTGGAGATCGCCAACGCGCGCGCGCGCATCGAGACCATCATCTCCGAGATCTCACAGCGCCTGTGGTCTTCCGGCTGGCTCGACGAAGCCGAGCATCGGGTCTGGGCGATGCTGCATGAGCGGGCCAGCGAGGCGCTGGCGGGCTCGATCACCCGCGACGAGTTCCGCGAGTTGCACGAGCTCGCTCCTGTCGCTGGCGGTTGGCCGATGGACCGTGGTTCGTGGGTGCCAGCGTCGCACTGGCTGCGGATGCACGAGGAGTGGCGCGCACAGCAGGCCCAGCCCGAGGTGCTGTGATGGGCCTGCGCATGCTGGTTAGCCTCACGGCTGGGCGCTTGGCCGCGAAGGCCTGGCTCGAGGCCGCGCTCGAAGAGGCGCCCGTCGCTGGCAAGCCGCGCGGGTGCGGCAAGTGCCCGCTCCGGCCCGGTGGCGAGTGGGAAGCTGGCGCCGCGAAGGCGCTGTCCGACATGAACTCCAGCGAGCGCGACCTCATGAGCGATCGCTGGGGATGCCACAATGCACCCAGGCCTTGTGCCGGGATGCGTCGTCTCGATGCCACGGTGGCGGTCAGATGAAGCGCACCCGCCTCAAATCGGAGAACCTTGAGCGCCGCGCTGAGATGCGCGCTCGCAACTTCCCCGACCGGCCCGCGGTCGCGCCATGGTGCCTCGTCGCGCTCGCGCTGGAGCGTTACCAGGCCAAGCACGGCGCGAAGATGGTCCCGCGCGGCTGGACGCCATGCTGGGCCGGTGAGCCCGACGTCGCCCATGTGGTCCATGCCCGCGGCATGGGTGGCTGCAACAGCAGCAAGGACGAGGTCGCCGATCTCTGCCGCGGCCACCACAGCGAGCAGGAGGGCCGGACCACGGCATTCGAGGCGAAGTACGGGATCGACCTGGCCGCCGCCGCCGCGGCGCGGGCCGCTGGCATCGGCCTGGAAAGCCCGGTGCCGGCGTGAAGTACAAGATCGACATCACCGCCGGACCCCAGCCAGCAAGCCGCCGCCCACGCCAGCGGGTTCAGGAGCCCGAGGACGTGCTGGGCCCGCTCGACCTCGAGCTCTTGGCGAACCGCCGGGCCGAGCTCGAGGCCCTCCGGCACGAGCGACAGGCCGCCGCCGGCGATCGCCCGGTCGAGCTCGACTGCGAGGTCGCGGGCCGGGTGGTCCCGTGCATGGCCTGCACCCTGGAGGGACCTGAGCGCTGCTACGAGCAGAACCTGGCGCCTGAGGTCCACGCCGCCTGCGTCGCCGAGGCCCGCCGCCAAGCCGCCGCCCGCGCGGGCGCGCCCTGCCACGACTGCGCTTTCCGCCCCGGCTCGCCGGAGAGCCGCGAGGAGGACCTGCTCCTCAAGCACATCCGCCAGTCGACGCCCTTCCGCTGCCACCAAGGGATGCCGCTCGACGGCCGAGGTCGGCTCCCGACGCTCGGCGACTTCGCTCCACACGACCCCACGGCCTACCCGGTCTGCGGCGGCTGGGCGGCGGCGCGGGCGTCGTGGCTGCGCCGCCGCAAGGCCAGGGACGCCCTCCGCCAGCTGGCGCGAGGCAGGGTCCCGACCGCCCGCGCCCGCTGGTACGCCGGCCTCGGGCTGCAGAGCTGGCGCCCGCGCCGGCGACGGCCGCGGCGGACCCCGACCGCACGGATCATCGACCCCGCGCGCGGGCCGTGGCTCTGCACCTCGCGCCGCCGCCTCGCCCTCCGCGCTGCCCTCCGGATCGAGCGCCAGCGCGAGGTCTGGCTGGGCAGCCGGCGGGTGGGCGAGATCAAGCTGGCCGGCGGCGCCCACCGTGTCGAGGACACCAGCGGCGCCGGCCCGGGGTGGATCTTCGGCGCGCCTGCCCTGGCGCTCGACGACTTCGCGGTCTGGCTCGCCAGGACGGGCCAACATGCGCCGCCGATGCCCCAGCCGCGCCCACCGCATCCGCCGGGCCCCAAAGGCCCACCTTCGCCTCGAGATCCACCAGAGCGCCGACGCCGGCCAGCCCGGCCGCCCGCGCCCACCACGATCGCCAGGGCCGCATGAAGCCGTCCTTCGCCAGCGAGGCCGAGCTCGCCAAGGTCGTGACCACCTGGCTCCGCGCGGACGGGTGGGCGACCTACCACGAGGTCGAGTGCTGGGGCGGCCGCGCCGACGTCGTCGCCGTCCGCCGCGGGCTGGTCTGGCTGGTCGAGACGAAGCTGCGGGCCGGGCTCGAGGTCCTGACGCAGGCGCTCGACAAGCGCCGAGCGGGCGCCCACGGCGTTCTCGTCGCAGTCCCTGCAAGCCCAGCGGCAGCGATGCTCGCCTCCGTCGCGGGCCGCCTCGGGGTGGGCGTGATCGCCGTCGCGGCATGGGAGGACTTCGACGAGGTCTCGAGGCGGATCGTCCCGGTCATGGTGCCGAGCATCCTCGCGTGGCCCGAATTCCACCGCCAAGCCAAGACCACCAAGCTCCTGGCCGGCTGCTCGCCGGAGCACGCAGCCCAGCCGGCCGGCACCACCGGCACGAAGATCTGGACGCCGTTCAAGGGCGCGGTGCGGGCGGTGCTGTACCAGCTGGCCGCGGCGCCGGGACACCGCCTGCGCGTCGCCGAGCTCGCCCTCGCTGAGGCCGTCCGGGAGTACAAGCGCGGTTTCAACGCGGCGCAGCTCCGGCGCTGGCTTTGCCAGGCGATCCAGGAGACGCCCCAGTTCAAGGGCCCACCGCGGCCGGGGTTCTTCCCCGCCTGCTCGCTGGTCGGCCGCGGGAAGGACCGCGCGGTGGTGCTCAACGTCTCCGCCCTGACCCCGGAGCACCGGCGTGACTACCAGCTGGACGAGCTCGACCAGCACCTGAACAAAATCGACCTGCCGACATGATCGAAACCACCGCCTCCGGCACCAAGGATCAGCGCATGAAAGCCCACACCACCGCCACCGTCCTTCTCCTCGCCCTCCTCTTGCACGAAGCGGCCACCGATGCGGCCAAGTTCGAGAAGCCCATCAATCCCGTCCCCTTCGCCGATCTGAGCGCCACCATCCAGCAGAGCTACAGCGACATTGCCAGCAACCTGCTGGCCGTCGTCGAGCCGTGGTGCCCGGCCACCAGCAGCGAGCCGTACTCGGACGCGGTCGACTGGATGGCCCGCCACATCAGCGACGCCGCGCTGCGGGCCGGCGTCAACGACGAGGGCATCGCCTGGCCCTTCGATGGGTTGTCCCCCGAGGCGCAAGCGTTCCGCCGCCGGCAGGCCACCTACCTGCTCGCCCGCTTCGGCTTCCGCGACGCGCCCGCGCTGGGCGCCCGCGGCAACGGCGACCCGGGCCGGCAGCCGCCGCCGCGGTGAACATCCCCGCCCGCGCGCCGTCGCACGGGCATGCTCGAACCCGCCGCTGCTGTGCCGAACCCAGAATCGTGGGGCCCCTGGCAAAACCTCCCCTGCCCCGACGATCTGCGCGAGATCGCCGATGCCTGCCCTCACGGATGGGTGGAGCTCGTCGTCGAGCAGGGCCGCACCGCGAGCACCGTCGACAACCCGGCCGAGGGCTACCGCCAGATCCAGCCGCTCCGGTTGTGGGGCGTGGACGCGGCCGTGGCCGCGCAGATGGACCAGCTGATCGCCGAGCTCGACGACAGCGGCCACCTCTCGAAGATCCCGCACGGGCTCTTCGGCCTGCTCTGCCGCCTCAACTACGACCCCGGCGAGCGCGAGGTCGGCGCGGAGCCAGGCTATAGCCTCGAGGTCGGCTGGGGTGCGGACACCGGCCCGGTTTTCAATCTGCCGCCATCCACGGCCCAGCTCGGCATCGTCTTCCCGGGTGTCGAGGTGCACGCGTGAAGCACAACGTCTCCACCATCCCTGTCGGCTCGCGCGAGGGCGAGATCGTGGTCCAGCTCGAGGTCGACGACGTCACGATCGAGCCCCGGACCTTCGCTCACCTCATCGACCGCTGCTACCGGCGCTTCGCCCTGACGACGATCTGGGCCCGCGCCGATGTGCTGGCCAGCCTGGAGGGCCGCGCTCTCGGCCTCGCCCTGATCGACCACAAGTGGGACCTCACCGTGATCGGGCACGTGCACCAAAACGTGTGGCCGCTGGTCCCCACCCAGACCATGATCGATGTCTCCAGCCTGCTCACTGGCGCCCGGCTGGGGGACCAAGAGCGCCTCGCCGAGCTCACCAACCTCACCACGTCGATCCCGCCCCCGTGGGAGCTCTTCGCGTACGTCGCGGATGCGACCTGGCTCGATGCTGGCCAGCTGCAGTTGCTCGGCCAGATCCTGCAGCCGGAGTTCGGCTCCACCCTCTACGTGCCGCCGGACCTCCACGTCGCTGCGATCCAGGCGAGCCTGCGGGTGGATCGCCCGTGGACCGTCCGGCCTATCAGCGGGCCAGGGCCTGCCGCATGGCGGTTCGGCTGACAGGCCCGAAGATCCCGTCTGCGCGGATGCCTTCGGCGACCTGAAAGGCGCGGAGCGCATTTGCGGTGAACGGCCCCCAGCCCCCGTCCACCTCGCCAGGGTCGTAGCCGAGCTCGACGAGCGCAAGCTGGATCTGGCGGGTGGTCGAGAGCGGCCGCGGGTCCTCCTTGTGGACGCCCGGCAACAACAGCGGTGTGTCCCCGCGCTTGACCCGGACCCAGTTCTCGACGAAGTCGCCCGGGCAGGCCGGCTTGCCCCGCTCGGCGTGGGAAGCCAGCGAATCGGCCGAGAGCTTCAACCGGTAGCGATCGACGAGGTAGTCGACCAACTGGTCGGCGCAGACCATGGCCTCTGCCGTGGGCTGCGCATGTGCCTGCTCGGCCAGCAGGTCGTGACGGCTCGCGTACCAGCCGCCGATGCACACGCCAACACCATGCCGGTTGTGGACGCCGCCCGTGTGCCAGGTCTGCCAGGAGTCATCCCAGATCCGGAATAGGACGAGCTTGCCGTCCTCCGAGCTGGGCCGCGCGGGGATGATGAACGTGTAGGGGATGCCAGGCCATCCCCTGCCGCCCCCTGCGACGATCCGCTTTCCCTTCGCGTTGGTCTCGAATTCGCCCTGAGCGTTCTTCTTATAGATCGGCGGGGCGATCACGTAGTTGGCGATCTTGTCGACCGCGGTGATGCCCTCGTAGAAGCCGCCGGCGCTGTGGTGAAAGACCACTTCTTCGACCTGACGACCAGGGACTTCCACGTATCTCTCGTTGCCGACGAGCTCGTAGGGGAAGCGCGGCCCCTTCGTGTGACCCTGCAGATGCACGATCCGGATGATGTCGTTCTCGTACTCCGTCAGCATGCAGACGGTCATACCTCTGCACCGCGAAAAGGCCGAGCAATGAAGCTTGCAAAGTCAACGTCTCTTTGCGAGGAGAGTGACCATGACCACCGTGACGATCTTTTCAATTGTTTTCGCGCTCTTACAGGGGCCTGCTGGCCCCGAGGACAGGTCAGGAGCCCCCGCCGAGACCCACGGCGGCACCGTGCCGCAGCCGCCGCCGGTGTTCGGCATGCCTACGCGCGAGGGCCAGAACCTCTGCCCGGCCAGTTTCTGCTCCGACTTCGCCGAGGTGTGCGAGTCGAGCGGAGCCCCGGAGTTCGCGTGTAACCTGAACGCGAAGCACTGCGCAGTCGCCCCGTGCGAGGCATGCGACGACGCGATCGGGGCCTGCAACAAGGCTGGCGGCAAGCACTGTGACGAGATCGCCTCGAAGTGCCGCTCGCAGCTGACCAATTGCTGCATCGTCACGGTCGCGCCGGAGTGCACCAGCACGGAGGCTCTCGCGTCCTACCTCGGCGAATACTGCGAGGTCCACCCGCTCGGCCGCCCGGCTACCTGTCCGAAAGGACATGCGTCCGCGGACACGTGCCTCGCCACCATCAAGGCCGCCGAGGGCGCGGACCTGACGACCTGCGATTACGTCGCCTGCCAGGCCGCCCTGCTCGCCGCTCCCTGCGATCTCCTGCCCGACGCCTGCCTGCCCTTCGATGGGTTCGTGGAGTAGCCATGCGCACGACCATCACCATCCTTCTCTTCCTCGCCGGCTGCGACGCCGACCCTGCGATCGTCGACCGCGACTTCAAGCCCGCGCCGACGCCGGCCACCTGCCTCGAGATCGAGGAAGTGCTCTACGCACCGGCATCTGGGTCCGCCTCGGGCTGGCAGTGGCTCAACATCGCCAACCGCTGCGGCTCGGCCATCAAGCTGGCCAACGCCGAGGTCCGATGGACCAAGCCGGGCCAGGGGTGGTCTGCCAAGATGCCCCTCTCCGTGGTCGGGACGTTGCCAGCGTGGGGTTGCTTGACGATCGGTGGGCCCAAGTCGGGCCCAGCGAATGCGTCGCCCGAGTACGACCTGGTCAAGGCGTTCTCGCCGACGATCACAGACCCGGCGCTGCTCGGGACGGCCGCCGGCGTCGGCCTCTTCGTGGCGAGCTCCAAGGTGCCATTCGCGGCGGTCATCTTCGGGGACGAGAACCTCGAGAAGATCGTCGGCATCGGCGGTTTGATCGCCCACGACACGGACATCGACGGCGCCGCGCCGGGCCACAGCATGCGCCTCTACGCGGGCGACTGGATCGAGGACCAGTCGCCCGAGCCGCAGCACTGCGGACTCTACTAGCGAAGGTCGAGCACCGCGTCGCGGTAGTGGCGGCCGTAGACCTTGGCCGTCACGGCGCCCGAGTGCGTGGCGAACTTCATGGTGAATTGGCCCAGCGTGTTCACCTGGATGTCGGCGTTGTGGCTGACGAAGCGTTGCGCCGCCGAGTTGTTGGCCAGCACGTAGGCATGACCGCCGACCTGCGCGAGGGCCGACGAGGCCGAGTCGATGGCGCCGATCTCGTGCCAGCCGGCCGCGCCGATGGTGGCGATGAACTGCGCCGAGATGTTGCGCGCCGTGATGGGCCAGCGGACCACGGTGCCGGCCGGCTCACTCCACAACGACATCGCCGTGTCGACCGCGATCGGCAGCGACGCGAAGTAGTCGGTCCCCGGCTTGTTGATGGTGGCGATCTCGCGGCCGTTCATGGCCTGCTGGTTGAAGGTGCCGAAGCCCTGGTCGTAGCTGACCGCGCCGATGTACACCCACTTCGACCGCGCAGAGCTCGACCCACCCGCCGCGAAGAAGCTGTGGTTGAGCGTCGCCGTCCCGCCTGTCGACGGGGCGCCCGCGGGACTCGTGAGCGTCGGCGTGTTCTCCGAGCTGACCACAATGCAGCCGTCCTGCCGCGCCGACGACGTGAAGCCAGAGCTCGCGCCGTAGACCATGTTGGGGTCGGGCGTCCAGAACTCCCGCGGGGCCAGCGACGTGTCGTAGCCGGCCGGGTACGGCGCCGGCACGGCGTAGAAGTAGAGCGCGCAGCTCGCCAGCGGAAGCACGCCGCCATCGTGGGTCAAGCTCCCGAGCTTCGCCTCCACCGCGGCGCCGACGCGAAAGTCGTGGAAGGAGCCCGGGAAGCGGCCCGTCACCTCGGCAGCCACGGAGGCCGTGGTGCTGCCGCCGGCCGCGGTGAGGCCTCCCCCGCGGACCTTCGAGGAGTTGCGCACCAGCGCCGGGTCGCCGTAGCCGTAGGCGGTCTGCGGATCGAGCAGCGGGCGACAGTAGACGACGTCGGTGGCGACCAAGGTCAGGGCGTTGCCGACGACGCGGACATACGCGAGCGGCATCCAACCGGCCGTGCCCGCGGGGATCGATGGCGTCGCCGAGGGCGTGCCCTTGCGGGCCTGGAACTCGGGATACGAGATGACCTCCTTCACCATGTTGACCACGGTGAAGGTGCCCGTGACGCTGTTGAACTGGTCGCGCGGCTGGGTGCTGGCGACGAACGTCCCTGGCCGCATCTCGATCACGTCGTAGCGGTCGGAGGCGTCGCTCGCTTCCAGCGTCACCTCGCGGAGCGTCGACGACTCGATCCACTGCACCGTCGAATCCGGGTACACGGACACGCCGTCCTTGAACAGCGCCGTGCCGGGCGTGATCGTGCACTTCATCGTGCCGGCCACGGGCGTCACCAGGAACCCACCGCCGAACACGCCCGCCATCCGCTGAGTCCCCGAGGCCAGCGCGGTCGCCACCTCGGTAAGGCCGCGCGCCACGAGCTGCGCCTGGCGATTGAGGTCCGTGGAAAGGGCCCGCTCGCGCGAGTTCCATTGCATCGTCGGGAAGGTCTGGCTCATGGCGTGTTCAGGCTCGCATCGGGGAGGAGGGCAAATTCGACGCCACCGGCCTTGCGGTTGCGCATCTCATTGTAGATCGTCTTGTAGATAGTCTCGGAAGCCTGGAGAGCCTCGCCGTCGTAGAAGCCATCATCGTAGGCGGGACCGATGAAGAGGCCCTTGTCCGTGATGAAGAACGTCGGGCCCTCGTCGTAGAACATCCCGAAGTCGCCGAGGCCGACCCACGGGATCTGCACGTAGAAGAAGCCGTAGGTCTCCCAGGTCGAGAGCAGCAGCTTCCATTTGTTCGTCGGGTACACGTCGCCGTTGCCGTAGTAGTCGAGCGCGTCCACGTCGAGGAAGAACCCGTTGACCTCGTTGCCGAGGTCGACCACACGGCCGACCTTGCGCAGGGGGGCGAGGATGCGGTTGACCACGCGCTCCAGCGCCACCGGCGCGACCACATCGGGCACCTTGGAGATGCGGGCCCGGAATGCCTCCTGCGGTTCGTCGCTGCCCGGGTAGATGCCGCGGGCGTCTCCGATGAGCCCGAGGTCGTCGTCGCGGCCGAGCGTCAGGTGTTTTGAGCTGGTGATGATGAAGCCGAGGTCTTTGAAGTCTCGGACGGCCCACTCGATGCCCTCCTCCTCGTGGAGCGGCTCCCAGCAAAGCGGGTAGCTGTAGCCCCCGAGCGGTTGCGTGGTGAGCGACGTGAACGCGACGACGCGTAGCCGGACCCAGAACGCGTCGATGCCGTTGACCGTGGTGGCGACCTGCTTGTCGAGGTCGCCGATGGTGATCATCGACACGCCGGTCCTCGTGAGCCCGACCGTGCCATCTCGGACCGCATCCGGCTGATACCAGGTGACGCCGTCCCACACCTCCCAGGCCAGCGTGTACTCGCCGACCGCCCCCACATCGACGCGGAGCCCCATCGAGCTCACCTGCGAGAGCGAACCGAAGTAGACCGCGTCGTCGACCGCCGGCGCCGCGGGCAGCAGCGGCAGGTCGTTGGTGGCCTGGTTGTTCGTCGCCGTCGTGTAGTCGGTGAAGACACCGCCGTCGTCTTGCTGCACCCGCAGCCACTGCTCGCGCACGGCCTGGTCGTCGAGCACCGCGTAGCTCGGCCGGACGTTGCTGCCCTCAGGCTCCTCCACGCCCGGCCAGCGGTGGAACTGGATGCGGTAGCGCTTGCCGATCGTCGCCGGCGTCGCCGAGAACAAGATCTCCACGTAGAGACCCTCGTCGCCACCCTCGAATACGCTGGGGCGGCCCGAGTCCTTGATCGTGGTCTGACCGCCCATGAGGATGAGCGACGCCCCCGAGTTGGAGCGGCCGCGACTCTCGTCCTTGAGGGCGAGATGCTCCGGCATGAACCACCCCACCGGCTTGCCCTTGGGGACGTTCAAGTCGTCGTTGACCAAAAAGTCGAGGTTGCCGACCTCGCCGGGCACCTGGCAGGCGAACACGACCTCGCGGACGGCGCTCTCGTCTCTGCGCGCGTACTCGATCGGCTCGACGTTCCAGTAGCGCCTCCCGCTCGGTCCCTCCACCACCATGCGGCGGGGCGCGATCGAGATGGCCATGTCGAGGCTGCCGGTCCGCTCCAGAGTCAGCGACAGCGTCGCCGCCGCGGCGAAGCTGGCGGGGGGGTGCGTCTGGAGGCTGTGCGGCAGCAGGTAGCTGGCCTGTGCGCGCCGGCGCCGACGCTCCGAGACCGAGGCGAGCGCCGATGCACAGGCCAGGTACACCGGCTTGGTGTAGGGGGTGTCAATCGCGTCACGCTCGTTCGCGGGGACGAGACGCAGACAGGCTGCATAGACCTCATCGCGCGTCATCGACGGGCCCCCCTGCTCAGCATCTCGAGTTGCATCTTCACGTCGTCCTCGCGGGTGGCCACGTTGATCACCACGTCGACCTCATCTTCTTTATCGATCGGCCTGGTGATGCGGCGCTGCATGAGCTTGAGCCTCCCGGCCGCGCGCTGCTCCGGCGTGAGCGCCTCTCGCTCGATGCGGACCTCCGGATCTGGCCAGATCTGCTGCACCTCGTAGTTCACGTCGATGCGGGTCGTGCAGACCGTGCAGTAGAGCGGAGTGTTTAGGACGCGCTGCCGTTCGCCCGACGAGGCAAATTCGGGGTCGGTCTCAAACTCCTGCTCGCACGCGCATCCCGGGCAGTAGAAGATGCCCTCGGATGGGTCAGGCGGCTCGACGTAGGCGTACGTCACAGGAACACGATCTGGTCGGACTGGACCCGGATGGTATAGCCGGCCGCCGGGGTCACGTCCGCTGGCGGGGAGATGAGCGCGCCCGCCGGAACACCGGCGATCCCGTCGACCTGCAGCTTGGCGATGCCGGTGAGCATCGACCGCTCCAGCGGCTTGTCGGGGCCGAGCTGGGCCGCCGCGCTGACGATCTTGGCCGAGAGCTCGGCGTCCACGGAGGCCTTCGCGTAGCCCTTTTTGTAGACGATGCCCTGCCAGACGACCGCGACGTACTGGATCGCACCACCCACCAGCAGGACAGGGACACCAGCCGCCCGCCACTCCTGCAATTGGTCGCGCACCCGGGCCGTGAGCGCGGCGCCAGCTTGGCCGTTCACATCGGCGATGGTCAGGTTCACCCGGTAAAACGGGATCTGGACATCGGCCCGCTCGATGACCAGCTCCGTGGCGGTCGCCTGCGCGACGCCGGAGTCCTGCTTGGCGCCGAACTCGATGGCCGAGATGGTCCCGCGCGGAGCGTTTAGGAACCAGTCGCGCGTACGGGCGATGAGCTCGGGGATCGTCTCCTGGTTGCGGCCGCCGCTCGCCGGGGTCGGGTTCGTCACGGACAGCGTCGAGTCTGCGAGGTTGCCCCCGGGCTTGGTGATGGTGCCCGCGCCGACGTTGCCGAGCGGCCCCGTGTTCTCGGCCTCTGCGATCACGGTCCTCGCCGAGGACTGGCTCGCGGACCACGACAGCGGCGTGATGAGCCGATAGACGTTGCCCTGGAGGTCGGAGGCGGTCGTGCCCGCGTCGAGCGTGAGCGCGTAGGTGTTCTGCCGCGACCACTCCAGCTCGACGATCGCGGAGGCGTCGGAGAACCGGCGGATCTTGCCGCCGCTCAGGTCGGAGCAGAGCCGCTCGACCTGGTCGTCCGTGGTGCTCGCGACCGTCGCCAGCGCGCGCGCCAGGTCCTGCACCGAGCTCTCGAGGCTGAGCTCCTCGCCGATGCCGGCCATGATCCGCAGGAAGATGTTGATGTCGTTCCCCTCCTTGTCGATGGCCGTGGCGGAATACTTGTCGCTGAGCGCGAGCAGGCGAGCGCGGGCGGCGAGGAACAGGTCTTGGGATGTGAGTGGCATTAGGAGATGGCGACGACCTGTCGGACGACGGTGGGGCCGAACGGGCGGATGTCGGCGTAGGCTTGGATGTCGATGCTGTTGGGGATGACGATCTTCGCGGTGACGCTGACCGACTTCACGTCGGGCTCCTGCCGGATCTGCTCGGCGATGGCGTTCTCCAGGCGGGCGAGGTCGCCTGGCTTGGCCAAACGACCGACCGGCCAATCGACGCCGTATCCAGCGCCGTAGATCAGGTATCGACCCCGGCCGGCGAACATGCGCCGGTTGATGCGCTTGCGGGCGTTGGCGAGGCCGCCGTGGTGGACGAGGTTCTGGTCGTTGGTCTGCTGCCAGCCGGTGAGCGCCGGCGTGCCGCTCTTGTCGAGCGCGTAGAAGCTGTTGGCGATGTCGTAGTAGGGGTCCGGCGCCTGCTGCAGCGCGAACTTTTTGCCCTCCACCTTCCCCGGCGCGAGGGCCTTGAAGCTCCAGCTGGTTGGGCCCGCGAACACCTCGCCGGCCTCGCCGCGGATGTAGAGCACGGATACCTCGTACTCGACGCCGCGCTCCATCGTGCAGTCGGTCTCGAGCAGCACCTGCTCGCGGTCGTCGGGGTAGATGGTCGCGCCGATGATGGCGATCGCATGGGTCGCCTTGGTCTTTCCCTGCGGGATGTAGGGCACGCCCTCGGTCGTCGTGACCGTGGGGTCGATGGGCTCGAAGAGGTAGTTGGTGAGGTCAGAGGCGTCGTTCCAGGCGCCGTCGTTGCGCAGCTTCGGAACGCGGTCGAGCACCACGGAGACGACGCGCCGGCCGATCGGGACGACGCCCTTGATGGTGATGAGGCCTGGGCCGCCGTACGGACCGAGCTCGTCGCCGAGAGGGGAGATGCCGAGGCCGTCCACCGGGTTATGCCCTTCCCACGGTCAGGTGCCCGCGCGCAAGCAGCAGGACGTCGTCGCGGTCGTAGGTGGGTGCCACCGGCGGATCCGCGTTCGGGTCGCCGGGGTCGGTCACGCGGATGCCGATGAGGCGCCACAGGTAGGGCCCGTCGCCGGCGGCGGGGATCGACGCGGTGACCGCGGCCGGGAGCAGCAGCGTGATCGCCAGCTGGTCGCCGACCACCTGCGAGGTGACGGTGAAGTTGGCGAGCGCGGCGTTGTCCTGGACCTTGTCGACCTCCACCTGGTCTGGCTCCGGTTGGGAGAGCAACGCGAGCGACCAGACCACCCCCGGCCAGGGGTAGACGATGTCGACCTCGTAGGCCTCCATGCAGCTCGGGGGGCAGACCGACAGGCCGAGCATGAGCGCCTTCACGGCCGCGATGAACTTGGCCTGCATGTCCTTCGCCGTGTCGCCCTCCTCCACCGTGACCGTGAACGGGTACTCGACGCTGCCGAAGACCAGCAGGAATTCGTAGTCGCCGGGGGCGGGCGGGTCCTCCAGGATCTCGAACTCGTAGGCGATGGCCTTGGGGCGCGCCGAGACCTGCGCGACGAGCTCGTAGCCGGTGATCGTGAGCGGCCGGGTGTGGAGCGCCGAGATCGGGTCCTGCTCCTCGAAGTTGAGGACGCGGCGCAGCGGCAGGCCCTGATAGGCGTGGAGATTGACGAGTCGGAACATCACGGGCCACCTCCGACCCAAAACTCGAAGGCCCAGGTCCAATACACCGTGGTCGCGGCGACACCGGCGTACGTGACGCGGATGTTGGTGCTGTTGACAGAGACCGTGGCGGTGTAGAGATTTCCGCCGGCGTTGCTCACGAAGGCGTCCGTGTTCGCCGTCATGCTAGTGATGACGCCGCCCACGTTGATAAAGCTGCCGTCGTAGATGCGGCGCGCGGCGTCGCTGTTGCTGCTCTTCTTCCCGATGATGTGACCGCGCATGTACACGGTCTGGCCGGTGGGGATGGCGATGATGTCGAGGTTGACCGCGGTCGCCCCTGCGGTGCTGTTTTGACCGTGGTAGAGGTCGCTAAAATTGGTGCTGCTCGTATACCCGGAGCGGCGCATCGTGCCGCCGATGAAGAACTGGCGAATGCCGCCGGTGAAGCTCTGCGTGAGCTGGTGAGTCGTCGAACTGGCCACGGCGGTGCTGTTGCCGTCCTTCTGGACGTGCGCTCCGGCGTGTGTCGCCTGCGCTGCCCGACCGATCGCCACGGCGTCGTCGGCGGATGCGATGTTGCTGCGACCGCCAGGGACGGTGCTGTAGTCGCCGCTCGCCGTATTGCTGTTGCCGCCGCCGACGTGCGAGGAGTCGCCGCTGGCCGTGTTGGTCGACCCGCCCCCGACAGAGGAGCGGGTGCCGCTCGCCGCGTTGCCGGTTCCGCCTGCGCACGTGGCGGTGCCGACCGCGGAGTTGTTGAGGCCGCCGCCGACAACGCCGTGCGCCGCGGTGACCGTGTTGCCCTGACCGCCGCCGATCGTGCCGTGCGCGGCGCTCACGGCATTCGACTGGCCGCCGCCGACGCGTCCGTGCGCCGCGTTGACCGTATTGCTGTTGCCGCCGCCGATCGACGCGTGCGCCGCGGATGCGACGTTGGACGTGCCACCGCCCACACTGGTGCTTGTATTCGTCGCCTGGTTGGACGTGCCACCGCATACGGTGCTGGTCGTGCCGCTCGCGGTGTTGCCAAAGCCACCGCTGACCGTGGACTTGACGCCGCTGGCAAAATTGCTGTCACCGCCGCCGATGAACGCCGCTTGGCCCGCGATCACATTCGAGGTGCCGCCGCCGATGGTGCCCTGGTCGTCGGTGACCGAGTTATTGGTGCCGCCGCCGATGAATGCGTAGTCGCCAGCGGTCGAGTTGGCCTCGCCGCCGATGATCGAGCTGAAATCTCCACCCGCCTGGTTGGTGATGCCGCCGACCACGCAGGTGTATGAGCCGCTGGCCTCGTTAGTATTGCCGCCGACCACGATGGCATACGCGGACACCGCGACGCAGTTGCGCCCGCTCAGGACCGCGGCGTATGCGTCCTGGGTGGACGCGCCGGAGCCGAGGCTGACCTGCCCCACCTTCGTGTTGTCGCGGGAGGCCGGATTGATGAGCCGCGTGGCGCGGAGGTTTTCGGCCTGGCCGTTCACATCCGCGAGGCTCTCGACGCCCGAGTAGCCCGGCAGCACGGAGATCTCGAAGTCGCCTTGCGCACCACCGTCGTCGAAGCCGATGCCGTCGCCGGCCGTGATGCGCCGCGACGCCCCCAAGTTGGCCTCCTGGTCGACGGTGAGGATGGTGCCGTCGAACACCGCCTGGTTGGCGCGCAGGATGTCGACGAGGTCCTCCCACCACCCGGTTTCGTTGGCCTGCAGCGTGTAGCTCGAGGTCCAGTTGGCCTCGTTGCTCTCCCCCTGCGCGGGAAACCGCATGCCGCCGGGCGACTTCACCGCGAGCAGGCTGACGGCCTTCTGCGCGGCCACCTTGCCCTCGTTGACCAGCAGCAGCACGCGGTAGGTCCCGTCCACGTCGGGCGTGAACTGGGTCGACGCCGCATCGAAGGAGGTCAACGTGGCCGCGCTGGTGCGCGGCTTGAGCAGCACCCACTGCCACCGCTTCACGTTCTCGTTGTCGGCGTTCGTGAGGGTGACGATCTGGTTCACCACCCCGTCGTTGCGCGCCTTCCCTCCCACCCCGGGGCCGAGGGTCGCCTGGTTGATGACGATGGAGGCCTGACCGAGAAGCGCGGGCACGGCGGGACGGTACCACCCAGGTGCACGCCGGCCTGAATATCGGGGCCGCGCCGGCTGTCTCCACGGCGATGTTCACGAACACCGGCTCGCACGAGCTTTTCGCCCACCGCCTGCTGGTGCAGTCGATGATCCGCATCCACGGAGGGAGCGACCTGCGCGTCGTCGACCTCACCGCCGACGCCGAGCCGATCCACAGTCCCGCCGAGCGCGTCGAGCTCCAGCGCTTCGTCTGCTTCCAGCAGAACCTCCACGCCGCGGGATCCGCATGAGCAAGACCACGATCGAATGGTGCGACGAGAGCCTGAACCCCGCGCGCGGATGCACCGCGGTGTCACCAGGGTGCCTGAACTGCTACGCCGCCCGGCTGGCGACCCGGTTCACCGCCGCCGGCATGGCCTTCGCCGGCCTCGCGCGGCTGAAAGATCAAGGCCGTGACGCCGCCGGCCGAAAGCGCCCCAAGCTCGCGGTCTGGAGCGGCGAGGTCACGCTGGTGCCCGCGGCGCTCCACGAGCCGCTGCACTGGTCGCCGAAGCACCCCAAGCGCGTGTTCGTCGGCTCGATGACCGACATGTTCCACGAGGCGATCCCCTTCGACTACATCGCCGCGCTGTTCGCCGTCATGGCCGTGACGCCGTGGGTGACGTACCAGCTGGTCACGAAGCGGCCGGAGCGGATGGCCGAGTGGTTCCGCTGGGTCGACAGCCAGCCGACCCGCGGGGCGGTGCCCGACAGCGACCCGCCTCAGCATCCGTTCTCCGTGCTCATCAAGGCGGCAGCGGAGCACGGCCTGCCGATCGAGTACTCCCGCCTCACGAACCTGCGCCGGCGCAACGAGCCGCTAGCCTCGCCCGGGCCTGCCCCATGGCCGCTCCCCAACGTCCACCTGCTCACCAGCACCGAGAACCAGGAGACCTTCGACGAGCGGGTGCCACACCTGCTCGCCTGCCCCGCGGTGGTCCACGGGATCAGCGCCGAGCCGCTGCTCGGACCGATCGACATGGCGCTGGGCCGCTGGGTCCGGATCCGCGAGACCATCCGCGCAGACCGGCTCGCGGGCGTCCAGCTGCCTGGCGACGACCTCGAGGTTGCTCCGGGGATCTACAAGGCCGAGAGCAACCAGCTGGGCGCGCTGTCGATCCGCACGCCTGGCGGCGCCATCGGCATCAAGCCGGGCGAGTTCGAGCGGCTGTATCTGCGCTGGGTGATCCCCGGCGGCGAGAGCGGCCCCGGCGCGCGCCGCTGCGACACCGCCTGGATCCGCGACCTCCACCGCCAGACCGTTGCCGCGAACACCATCCAGGCGTGCGCGGCGGGCGGCCACGTCGCCTTCTTCCTCAAGCAACTCGGCGCCTTGGCCGTTGACGAGCTCTATGGGATCGCGGGCGCCCGCCTGGACCTCAGCCGGATCCCGGGCGACGGCGTTGCGCGCGTCCGCCGGCTCAAGGACGGCCACGGCGGCGACGAGAGCGAGTGGGCGCCGGACCTGCAGGGGCTGCGCGCCTTCCCCATCCCGGCACCGCTCACCCAGGCCCAGAAGCGCCACCTCGGCCTGCCAGACTGACCCACGGCCCTCGGGGGTTGTACGAGGGGCGGGCGATCCCAGCACGCCGCCGGCCGAGGCAAGCGGTCGGCGGCGGCTGGGGACAGGCCCGCGCCTTGCCGCCTGTAGCCCCCGCCCTGAGGATGGGCCGGCTTGGCGAGCGGGCGGCGACCTCGGGTGAATTTGCGGCTGGTCGGGGAGCGGCAGATCAACGCCCTCCTCTACCCCGAGGCGAACGCGATCCAGGCCGAGCGGCCGCGCACCCGCGGCGACTGCGTGAACGGGCCGCGGCCGTGCCCGTGGGTCGGCTGCCGGCACCACCTCTACCTCAACGTCGACGAGGACAGTGGCGCGATCACGCTGAATTTCCCCGCGCCCGAGGACGCGAAGACGCGCATGAACGCCAAGCGCGGGCCCGAGGAGGCTGCGGTGCCGGTCTGGGAGCTCCAGCACTCCTGCTCGCTCGATGTGGCCGAGATGGGCGGGCTCAACCTGACCGAGATGGGCGAGCAGATGCGCCTGACCAAGGAGCGCATCCGCCAGATCGAGGAGGCTGCCAAGACGGAGATGCGCAATTCCGGGATCGACCTCGGCCGCGAGCCGGAGCCGGAGGTCGAGCCCTGGAGACCGCCTCCCGGGCCTTCCCCGCGCCCGCCGACGATCGTGGCGCCCACGAAGCCTGTGCCAGCGCCCCAGCGCCCCCCGGTGCCCCGAGGCCCGCCGCTCTGTGGCCGCGCGGTCCAGCTCAGGATGTGGGATCCGGTCGTCGATCCCTCGCTGGTCCACCGCCGCCGGCCGACCGTGCGGCGCGAGATGCCTCCGCCACCCCAGCTCATGCTCTGGTCTGCAGAGTGAAGCCGCGCGCGCGCACGGGCGTCCATGCTCGGATGGAAGCTCTCGACATCCACGCGGCCTTCAAAGCCGCGCTCACCCACGGCCCCACCCTCATCGTCGCCCACATGGACGACGCCAGCCACGCAGCGACGAAGGACCCGATCACCGAGTACTCGTCGCTCATCCGCGCGGCCATCCTCGCGGTCAATCTCGGCGCGCAGGAGGTCACCTTCGACACCCACGGCCGCTACGCCACCGCCGTCTACATGTTCCAGCCGCCTGGCACGCCAGCCATGAAGGCGATCGCCAACGCTGGCGTCCCCGCGCTGGGCATCCACCACGACCCGCTCAACAACTGGCTCGCCGGCGCCGAGGTGTCGATGCGCGGCGAGCACATCGCGGTCTCGGTGACCGCCGCCGCAAACAGCAACCTGCGTGTCGACATGATCGACGTCGTCGACTACGCCGCCGTCGACTTCACCAACCCGCGCCACCTCGAGGTGCTGCGCGCCGTCGAGGCGCACTTCATCGAGCAGGGTTGGACCGCGGCCGCTCGTCGGGTCGCGGCCATCTTGGCCAAGCCGCCCGCGCCCGCGCCCTCCCTCCCGCGCCCGTGGGCGCTTCGCCCTGACATAACCGCCGCCGAGGCGCAGGCCAAGGCCGACGCGTGGGCGGCCGAGAACGCGGCGGCGAGCACCGGAGCGCCGCCCGTGGCGCTCGCCGCCAGCGACGGCCCGGTCGAGACGCCCGCGCCCCGCAAGCCTCGCACGAAGGGGCGCGGCTAGGGCACTGGCGGCTTGTCGTTGGCGGTGTGCGTGGTGCTGGCCGTCACGTGCGCCGCCGTGATCTTGATCGGGATCTTGTCGGGCGTGTCGTACTCCCACGGGAGCCCGAGGAGGTTGGCGGCAAGGATGATGAAGGCGTTGATGCTATTCACGAAGCCGAAGAAGTCCGTGTCCGTGAATAAGTTGGCCTCCACGGCGTCGCGGAAGCGCACGATGCCGTTCAGGAGTTGCGGCCCCGGTGGCGGGTCTGAGAGCGAGGGCGAGGCTGCTGGCTCGGGGATGAATGGCCCGGGCGGGACCGAGGGCGTCGTCTTCTGCCCGAGCACTTCGCCGGGCACGGGAGGCGTGACGAAGTCGGCCCCGAGGTGCGTGGCGCCGTTCATGAGCAACTGCTCGCCGGTGATGCGCACGCCGCCGCCGCCGCCCTCCAGCAAGAGCTCGCCGCCCGACTGCACCGCGTAGATCTGGCCATCGGGCGTGCGCATCCACCGGAACTGCCGGATGCCGACCGGGCCCGTGGTGTCGATGCCGCAGGCGCTGCCGGCGAGGCTGCGCTCCACATCGGCGAGGCGCGCCACGATGTAGGGTGACGAATCCCCATCCGGCCAGACCAGCACGACGCTGTCGCCGGGCTCGACGGGAATGTAGTCGCCCGCGCTCGCGCCGGTCTGGTGATGGCAGAGCCAGGCGTCGCAGCAATCGCCGTCCGAGAGCGTGACCTCCACCAGCACCTGCCCGTCCTGGACACGCACGTGCGCGAGCGTGGGGTCGTCCGGGTCATGCCCGACCACGGCCAGCGAGACGAAGTTCGCGTACTCCGCCGGTGACGGGTCCGGCGGCTCTTCGTCGCGGTGGAGACTCGGGAACCGATGCGCCATCAACCCCTCCCCATGCCCGTCGCGCACATCGCGATGAGCTGCAGCTGGCCGCCGATGTCGAGCGGCTCAGGCGTGGCCCGGGCGTCCTCGTAGCTCTTGCCCTGCAAGTCCCACGACCAGCCGCCCTCCTTCCCCGCGCCCGACTCGGCGTAGGTCCAGGTCCACACGATCTTGGTGGTGCGGAAGAAGTGCACCACGAAGGGCGAGCCATCCGCGTTGGCCGCGTCGGCAGCGATCTTCGCCGGGATGCCGCGGTCGATGTACTCGGCGATCCGCCGCTGCAGCGTGAGGTCGTTGAAGACGAGGCGCGAGCTCATGAGGCCGGCCTTGGGGTCCGGGGGCGCCGCGAACACCTCGAAGGTCTCCCCCGGCTGCATCGAGATCATGTCGGCGACCTCGGGGTTCATCGTCCCGTCCGGGTTGACCGAGGGGAAGTCGGAGAAGGCCGACATCGTGGTCTCGCTGGTGATGCTGACCTCAAGCCCCTCGCGCGCCTGGTGCTCGTAGAGCGAGACGGCCATGCGGCACAGGTTCTTGGTGGCCTCCGGCCCCGACATCGCCGACACGACCTTGACTGCGATCTCCTCGCGGTCGCCCTTGCCGGTGACGCCCATGCGGTTCGCCAGCGACTTCTTCGGGTAGCGCGCGAACCGGGTCTTGCGGATGACCGGGTCGTACGCGCGGACCTCGATGGTCTTGGGGACCTGGTCGCCGGTGTACTGCTTCTCGATCACGAGCTCGTCGATGTTGCCGCCGTCGATGAAGGTGCGGATGCCCTTGCGGCCGCTCTTCTGCGCGTCCGTGAACGCATAGAAGGTCCACGGCGTCGTGATGACCAGCTCGGCGCCTGGCACGATGTTGCCGATCGGCGTCTTGCCCGGTCGGATGTAACACCAGACCCCCGCGCTCTTGCAGAGGTCGCAGATCACGTCCCAGAACTTCGCCTTCTTCTTCGAGCCCGAGCTGCGAGGCTTGCGGGCCGTGCCCTTGGAGTCGAACATCTCCGGCGGGTGGATGTCCTGCAGCGCTGGCAGGTCCTCGCCGGTCTCGTTGACGATGACCGTGCCGCGGGCGCCGGGGAGGCCGAACCTGCGCGAGGCGTCCTTCACCGGGATGCCGTCGCCGTAGATGAGCAGGCGGATCACCTCGTCGATGCGCGCGGTCTTGGGGATGTCCTTGAGCGGGTCCTCGTACATCTCCGCGGAGGTGAAGATGCCGGTCAGGTCGACGCAGGTGAGCTCGACGACGTCGGCGCCGTCGCGGGTCTTTTTGACGATGTGCGACTGCACGAAGCCGCGGAACATCTCATTGCTCTCGCCGGTGATCGGGTCGACATCCGGGGGCACCAGCATGCCGTTCATGAGGCCGGAGCCGCCGAGCCGCGCCCGGTTGGCCACCTCGGCCCTGGAGAGCACGCCGCCGAAGATCTGGACCTGGACCTGGTCCAGGATGCGCGGGTCGAAGGGGAGCCGCGAGAACGGCACCGTGATCTTGGCCGTGTCGGCCATCGCGTAGTTGTTCTTCGTGACGACGCAGTTGAAGGGCACCACGTTGGGCCCAAGGTCGGAGAACCCGGCGTCGTCCGCAAACGACTCCATGCCGAGGCCGCGCGGCGCGACATCCACGGTCGTCTGGCGCGGCTTGAAGTCCGTGACCCGGACGCCGAAGCGTACGAAGCAGGCGTGGTTCCAGTGGGTCATGAGGGCTTGACCGGGATGAGGACCACGGTCCCGACCGGCGGGTTCGCCGTGAGGGTGTTGTACTGCGCCAAGATGATCCAGTCCGCGACCGAGCCGTAGTAGCGCAGCGCCAGATCACGAAGCGACTGCCCCTCCGCGATGACGGCCTGGTCCTGCACGTCCGGGGTGTCCAGCTTCGCCAGCTGCTGCTCGCGCTCGGCCATCTCCGCGGCGATGCGGTAGGCCTCCTTCGAGATCTGCAGGACGTAGACGTTGGCCTCGTTGGACGCGCGCTGGGTGAGAGGCCCCTCGAAGTCGGCGGCGAACCGGTTGAAGGCCTTGAGCAGGTCCTGCGCGGCGAGCTTGATGCGGGTGAGGTTGGCCCGGATGTCCCCGAGGACACTTTTGGGCGTGATCGCATTGGCGATGACCTTGGTGAGCTCTTCGAGGCAGCCAGTGATCGCGTTCGTCAGAGCGTCCATGGGCGCCTTGATTTTGGCGTTGTAGAAGTCGGCCACCAGGCCCAGCTTTTTGACCCCCAGGCGCACCGCATCGAGCAGGGCGAGCAAGAGCTGGAACAGGCTGCGCGTGTTGACCTGCGACGGCTTTTTGATGATGGGGCGGACGTTGGTGTCGCCGGTCCACTCGAAGTCGATCGACCACTGCCAGTGCTGCTGGTTCTTGGTGCGCGGGTGGAAGTTCCAGATCACGCCGTAGCGGATCATCGGCCCCCACGAGACGCGGAGCTCGTTGCCGGTGCGGATGAGGAGGTAGAAGCACTCGACGAGCTCGACGCTGCTGCGCGCCGTGTCGCCGGCGGCCACGACCGAATTGCCGACGCGCGACCCGAGCGACTTGAAGCCGACGATCTTGGGGGCCGACTCGCCGCGGAAGAATTTGTCGTCCCAGATCCCCTGGATGGAGGTCGGCGTCCAGACGGCGCCGAGCAGAGCCACGTCGGCGACGGGGGCGCTCGGCGGGTAGTTGATGCGGCCGCGCTGCTCGATCCCGAAGTCGACGTATTCCTCCTCGGTCCGCGGCATCGCCTCGCCGCGAAGCGTGATGCTGCGCTTGTCGCCATCGGTCTCTTCGATGATGAATTCCATTACGGACGCGACCGCCTTCCGAGTGACATCGCCGATTGAGCCGCCTGCGCGATCGACCGGGCCGCGCTCTTGTTGTGGGCGGCGACGATGGCGTTGGGGTCCACGTCGCGGATGTTCCAGTGGTTGTGAATCGTCTGCTTCACGTTGACCTTGGGGGGCTTGGGCGTCGCGCGGAGCGTGTTCGGCTTCTGGGGCCCGAGCGCCTGCGTGCCGTACATGCCCATGTCCGGCCGCGTCGGGTCAGGGCGGTTGGCGGTGGCGAGGTCGAAGCGGAGCTTCCCGGCGCGGATGCTGCTCGCCCATTCCTTCGAGGTCGCCCCGAAGGTCGGCAGCTTGGCCTCCTCCTCGGCGATCTGCTTCTCGAGGCTCTCGCGCTGGCCGGTGATGCCGTAGTCGAATGCCCGCTTGCGACGCGCCTCGAAGGACGCATCCGACTCGAATGCTCCCTGCTGGACCATCGTCTCGCGGTTGAGCTCGTTTTGCAGGCTCGCCAGCTTCGTCGCGTTGATCGAGCCGGTGAAGGTGCCGACGAACACCGCGAGGTTGTCCATCATGCCGCCGAAGCCCTCCACGACATCGGCCGTCACCCCGAGCAGCAGCGAGAACGCCTCGGTCACCCCGTAGACGATGTTGGTGGCCACGGTGGTCGCTGTCGTGAAGATGTCCGTGCTGTCGGCGGGCCCGATGAAGTACTCGCCGAGCGCGAGGAACTTGGCCGAGAGGTCGTCGACGGCTTTCCAGAACGCGTCGATGGTCGGCCCGGCCTCGTCCTTCCACGCCATGAAGTTCTCGGTCAACTTGTCGAGGTTCGTGACGATGTAGGCCACCGCGCCGCCGAAGATGATCGCGGCGCCGCCGGCGACGACGCCGAACGCGAGCAGCGCGGGCGCGGCGATCAGCGCCGCTGGGCCCATGGCGACGAGGCCCCCGATGGCCCCGACCAGCCCGCCCGCGGCCTTCATGCCGCCGCCCGCGACACCGGCGATCGCCCCGGCGCCCGCCCGGGCGCCGAGCAGGGCGACGGCCGTCTCGGCCCCGCTCTTGAGGTAGTGGCCGGCCACCTGCGCCTGCGTGACGATCGTCTGCCAGTTGTTCGCCACCTTCACCGCGGTGTTCTCGGCGATGTCGATCGCCTTCACGATGACCGCGCCGAAGCGCTCGCCGAGGTAGCCCATGAAGTCCTTGAGCTTCTGAAACTCGGGGCTCTTCTGGTTGAGGATGCCCTCCTTGTTGCTCTGCTTGAGGCGGCTCTTGAGCGCGTCGAAGCCGCCTCGCCCGAGTTCCTTCCGCAGGGTCTTGAGCGCCGAGCTCGCCTGCGCCGTGATGCCCTCGAAACTGTTCTCGAAGTAGGCCGCGACCTCCGGCCCGAGCTTCTCCAGGCCCTTCTCAAACACCTCGAGGCGCTTCGCCGGGTCGAGCTTGTTGAAGCTCATCGTCAGCTTCTCGCCGAACAGCCCCGAGTCTTTTTTGAACGCGCCGAGCTCCTCGCCGGCCTCCTTGATCGGCTTCTGCAGCAGGCGCCACGTGTCCATTTCGGCACCGGCGCCGCCCGTGAGGATGCGCGAGCTCTGCTCGCCGACCATCTTGAAGCGGTTGCCGAGGACGCCCGAGAGCAGCGTCGCCTTCTGCGTCAGGTCGACGATGCGGTCAGCGTCCTGGGTGACCGAGGCCATGCCGGGGAGCAGGCCCGAGAACAGGTCCCCGACCTGCTCCTGGTCACCGGGGCTGGCGTCGGCGATGCGGACGAGCTCCTGCTGGTACCACTTCGCGCTGTCGAGGTTCTCCTTGAACTGGTCCGCCGCGCTGACCGGGGCGCCCTTGGCGTCGGTCGCGTTGAAGTCGAAGAGCTGGAGCGCCGTCGCAGTCTGCCCGCGAAACTGCTCCTGCTTGATGTTGTCGCCGATGCCGGAGATCAGCGCGGTGCCGATGCCGGCCCCTACCGCGGTGACGATCGCCGCGCCGATGATGGCGCCGACCTTGGCCGCCCACTCGGGGCCGGGCCCCATCCCCATGCCGGCCATGGCGCCCGCGGCGTTCCCCGCCCCGCTCTTGGTGGCGGTCCACTGCCGCCCGCGCGTCGCCGCGGCCGCCGCTGCCGCGCGCTCCTGCAGCCGCGCCGTTTTGGCCGCCTCGCGCCCAGCCAGCCGCTGCGCCGCCGCTGCCGTGCGCATGCGCTGAGCGGTCGCCTTGGCGATCGACCGCTCCGTGGCGAGCTGCTGCCGGAGGAACTCCCGGCCGGCCGCCTTCTGGCGCGCGGCCTCCTGCTTCTGCGCGCGCGCGCGGTCCTTCTCGATCTTGGTCAGGCCCTTGTCGAGCGGCTTGACCGACTCCCCGAGGCCCTTCTGGGTGGCCCGGTCGACGCGCAGTTTGACCAGGACGTCGTATTCGACCGCGCTCATGACCGGACCCTATCACTCCTCCCCAACGTCCCACTCTTTGGTGACCATCTCGACGACCTCTCTGTAATCCATCCAGAAGTCGCTTTGGAACATCTGCTGGAGCTCGCTGCGCGGCTGCTTGGCGTGGCGCATCATGAACGCTTGCGCCTTCCGATAGGCGTTGGACATGTCGCGCGCGCTGCTCATCCCGAAGAACATCATCCGGGACGGCGGCGCCGAGGCCTGCTCACTCAAGTGCTTCGGAAGAACCGAGAAACGTGGCCAGTAGCCCGTGGTCCGTGGCCTGAATCTTCGCGTGGGAGCCCATGATCATCGACAGGGCCTTGGGCCCCACGTCCTCGGACCACTTGCGCTTGAAGGCGAGGTCCTCGTTGCTGCGCCCGAGGGGGCGCCCACCGATGCTGGTGATGGCAAACATCACATTCATCTGCCGGGTGGCCGCGGCGTCGTCCACGTCGGCGATGATGTTGTTGACCTGGCTGAAGGCCTCGTTGCGGAGCTCGGACATCGTGAAGCGGAGGTCGCGGTTGATCTCCTCGGCGAGCTGTTGGTCCACCGGGGCGCCGTCGATGGCCCAGTGCGCCGGCGCGATCTCGACGGGCTTTTCGCCCTTCTTCCCCTTGGGGGGCGTCGGCGCCGGCACCCAAGTGCACGCATGGCCGACCCGCTGCGCCCAGCGCTTGCGCGGGACCAGGCTGGCCGGGATCACGAAGCTCTGCGTCCGCGCGACGACGTCGGTGCGCATGGACGCGACGTAGGCCCGCTCCTGCGCCACGGTCGGCGAGTGGAGCTGGGTGAACAGCGTCTCGAGGAAGGAGCTCCCCTGGAGCCCCAGGTCCTGCACCCACTGGTGCACGAAGTCGTCGGTCAGGTCCTCGCCGGAGCGGTCGCCGATCTTGCGGATCGTGTACTCGATCATCTTGTCGAGCATCACCACGTTGTCCGTGGTGTCCCCGTTCGTGGCGAAGCGGAACGCCCGGCAGCGCTCCGCGATCGTCAGCTGCCTCATCTCGAAGGCCATCTCGGCGGGCGGCCGCTGCCAGCCCGGGAGCATCTCGGCGGTGAAGCGGTTGCGGAGGCCGTCGCCGAGGTCCGGCGAGAACAGGTGATCGCCCGGCTGGATCGGCGGCGGTCCACCCTCGCGGGGCGAGTCGAGGATCGCAGCTGGCGGTGGCGTGGGGGTGGCGTCGGCGTTGCCGTCTGGTCCGAACCTGAGCATGGCGGCGACGATGACAGGTCACCGTCGCTGCGACAACGGACGGCTCAGATCCCGTTCGGCAGCGCCGGTTGCTCGGAGCAGTAGGCGTCGAGCGACGCCTCCACGAAGCTCTTGCGGTCCGTGATGGTGATCTTGTGGTCGGCTAAGGTGAGGTTGGCGAAGGTCCACGGGAGCACCAGCCCCGGGAACTTGATCACCGCCACGAGGTCGACGCGAATGATGGCGCCGGCCATGTAGCGGGCCTTCCGGATATCGCCGTCGATGAGCTTGAGCCACGACGCCCCGCGCAGGTGGCCCTTCATGGTGAGCTGGCAGCCGCGGAAGACGCTGTCGAAGTCCGTGGTGGTCTCCCCGAGGTAGTCGGCCTCGAGCACCTCCTTGCGGAGGGTGACATCCAGGTCGAGCCACGGGCCGACCTTGTCCTCCTGCTTGCCGTTGACGACGACGATGCAGTTGATTTCCTGACCCTTGAGCTTTGGATTGGCCATGGCGGTGTTCTTTCAGTCAGGAGACCGTGACGGATTGCGTGGTGACGAGGACGCTGAGGTTGATGTGGTCGTTGGTCTGGAGCAGCTGGACCCGGAGGTCCAGATCGGAGTGCCCCAGCGCCGCGGCGCTCTCCGGCGTCGTCTCCTTCACCGGCGCGAAGCTGGCGATGCGGGCCTGGTCGGGGTTGGCCTCCGACAGCAGCTCGGAGAAGAACAGGTTGAGCGTCGAGACCAGCGAGACCTTGGCGTTGGGGCGGCGCAGGGTGCCGACGAACGGCCTGGCGATCTTGCGGACGCTGTTGCCGATGAAGTTCCACATGCGCCGGTGGTGCCCCATGCTCTCGATGGCGTTCTTCGCCGCGGGCATGCAGGTCACGTCCGACTGCACGCAGAAGCCCGCGTCCGGGTCCATCTTGACGGTCAGGCAGCCGGCCGCCCGCAGCGCGATGTAGTCTTCGGTCTGGATAGCCGAGCCGCCGCGCGCCGAGTTGTAGGTGTCCTCGAGGCCGACCACGTGCAGCTGGCGGCCGATGGTCGTGCGGGTCAGGTCCTGCGCCAGCGACTCCTCGGGCGGCATGCCCGAGGCGATGGCCGCGATGAGGATGCAGCTGCGCCGGTTGATCAGCCCGTCCGCGGAGAAGCCGAGCCCGCCGGCGGTGCCTTGGTCCTGGATGGCCGGGACCGAGACGAGGATGCCGGGCGTGCAGCAGAACAGGTTGCGTGACTGGCCCGCCGCTGGGACGCCCTGCGCCGGGTCGGAGATCATGTCGTCGATGTCGTAGGCCAGCGGCGGCGAGAAGTAGCCGATGCGCATCGCATGCTCGGCGGCGATGGCCGTGGGGATGTTGGCCGCCAGGCTGGCCACGATCGACTGCGAGTACCTGGCGCAGACGATGTGGTTGATCAGCGGCGCCACCTGACCGCCAGCGTCGATGGTCTTGGCCAACGCGTTGCGGTAGGCCGCATCGAAGCCCGCCGGCGAGAGGCGGGTGACCGCCGCGTCGTTGGAGACCTCGAATTCATCGGCGAGCACATCGACCAGCGTGTTGATCTCACCGATGCCAGCGGTGGGCGTCGAGTCGTCGTCGAGCGCCGGGCGGACCTCGAGCTCGAAGGGGCCGCCCGTCTTGTCGGTCAGCGCCGTGCGGCAGGTGAGCCAGGTGAAGCCGGCGTCGTCGAGCACGCGGGTGCCCGCCGGGAGCAGCGTCTCGGCGCCCACGCCCGCGTTGATGAGGGTGCCGGCCACGAAGCCGAGCGCGAGCCCGACCGCGCCAGAGACGAACTTGAGGGTGCCGGTCTCGCTGGTGGTCTCGTTCCACAGGCGGAGGAAGCCGGTGTTGAGCATGCGCGCCCCGACGCCGCCGAGGGCGGCAAGGATGGCCACGATCTCCGGGTCGAGCACGCGATCCACGTCCTGGACGTTGCCGTTGCCGTACGCGTAGCTGGTGCTGTTCGGGGTGACGTTGGCGGTGGTGAAATCGCCGACGTTCGGGGTCGCCGTGATCGCCGTGTTGATCGGGATTCCTGCGACGTTGCTCGTGATGTTGATGACGCCGGCGCCGCCGAGCGACAGGGTAACGGGGGCGGACGGGTTTTGCGTCTCGAAGTTGGTCTTGAGGGCGGCCCGGATCGCCGCCTGGTCCTCGGCGACCGCGGTGAAGGTGCCGGTGTAGACCTTGAGGACGCCGTTGAAGAGCACCGTGACCGTGAAGGTGTAGGTGCCGGCGCTGGCGACCGCGACGGTGACCTTGTCGACCTCGGCGGTGATCGTGGTGGTGAAGCCCAGCGTGGTGATCGCCGAAGCGGTGCCGCCGGCGATGCCGATGTAGCCGCGCTGGCCACGGATGCGGGACACCAGCTTGATCTGGCCGCCGTTGTCGACCGCGGCCGCGTAGCCGAGCTGCTTGTTGATGGCCGCGATGCAGTCCGCCTCGGACTGGTCGGTCGCGGCGAAGTTGACCGGCCGGATGTTGCCGAACTCGTCCTCGAAGAGGACCTTCTCGATGCCCGAGAAGTTGGTCGGGAAGGTGCCGCCGACGCCCTGCAAGGTGCCGGCGACCGCGACCAGCGTGCCGACCACGCCGCCGCCGTCGACCTCGAGGGCGATGTCGTCGCCCGGTTCCAGGTCGTACGGCCCCCGCTTGGTGGCGGTGAGGCTGGCGAAGCGGCGGAGCTTGACGGTCCCGGCCGCGGTCTTCACCCGCACGATGACGAGGCCGGCGAACACGTTGCCCCAGAGCCCGAGGAACAGGTTGCCGTTCCAAAGCTCGCTGCCACCCGACCGGCGCGCGACCGGCGACTGGTTGGGGAGGCCATCGTGCGTGAAACCGAAGCCGCCGAAGGTATCCGTGAAGTCGGCCGAGTTGCGGACGATGATGGGCGTCTCGTACGGCCCGTCCTCGCACTCGCCGACGACGCACACGACGCCAGTGCCCGCGCCCTGCTCGATGTTCTGCGGGCTGATCTCGATCAGGTTGACGCCCTCGATGGCGCCAAGGACAGACCGCAGTGGGGTTCCGGCGAAATAACGGCTGATTCCTGGCACGGGCAGTTCTCCGCGACCGACCCTACCGGACGGCCACGGCACCCCCAACAAACGGCTACGGCGTCGGCACGACCGGGTTGGTCTGGAAGATGTCCGGCGCTCGGACGAGGCGAAGCCCGGGCAACTCGACCTCCAGGTAGCAGGTGAGGCCGTATTTCCCCTGCGCGATCGCGGTGGGGTCGTTGTCTGTGGCGAAGGGCCGGTCCGCCAGCGTCATGCGCACGACGGCATCGTAGTAGGGGGTGAAGACGATGCGGCGGCCACCGCGGGTGTCGTTCGGCTCCATGGTGAAGAGCCGCCTCAGCGCCTTGCGAACCGCATCGCGCGCAGACCCCGACGCCACCTCCACCTCGATCTCGATCGTCCCCGAGATGTCGGACTCGTGCATCACCACGGTGCCCTTGCCGAACTTGTCGACCGTCTCCTCCAGCCAGTCGGCGCCGGACAGGCCGAGCCCGTCGTAGGTGAACCCGCCCTCACCGCTCTCCTGGATGACCATCTTGAGCGGAGCATCGCCGACGCCGGCCTCGTGCCAGTCGAGCGAGACCGAGTTTGCGTCGAGCTGGATCGGCTGCGCGGGCCGCAGGTCGCCGCCCAGCAACTGCTTGAACCGCACGTCGTAGGCGGTGAAGTTGGAGAGCATCTGCGCGACCGCCAGTTTGGCGGCCGTCTCCGGCGCCAAGCTCGTGGGCTCATCGATCGGTGCTGTCCCTTCGGACATGTACGACGGGACAGGGAGATGAACACCGAGCGTCACCCCGTCCGGGTTCGGGATCGAGGTGTCACCCAGGCGGGTCAGGCGGAGCGGGTTGGAGACGTGGCGCACGTCCGCAGGCTGACACAAAACGGGGCGCCCGGATAAACCCGGGCGCCCTGGCCACACCTCACCATGCGATCGTCCTCGTGCGGCGGGCGCACAATATCAGGCCGCCGATGACCCACAAGCCGCCGTGACCGCCGTGATGGCGAGGAAGCCGACCGCGAACTCGGCGACGATGCAGGCGTGGCAGGGCTTCTGCCAGCCGCACCAGCAGACGAGGATGCGCCGTTGCGCTGCGATGGCCTCGAGCTCGAGGCAGACGCGTGGGTCACGATCGCAGAGGGCGGTCAGGTGCTGGCGGTAGTAGCCGAGCGCCTTGTCGGCGCCGACGCGCTCGAATCCGTTTGGCCCCTGCACGATCACATCGCCCGAGTTGCCACCGGCCGGCTTGACCGGATAGGGGTTGTGGAAGCGCGGGTGTCCGCGCAGGCCGTGGGCGTCGCGGCCGACATAGAGCGCCCACGGCGGGAGCACGACCGCGCCGCCGACCTTGAGCCAGTGGCCCGAGACGATGGGCGGACCCACGCCCGGCCGGCCTGCCTGCACCTCCAGGCAGCGCCGGCGATCGCTCCGGACCAGCCAGGCGTCCTCCTTCTGCCAGCGCTGGAACGGCTCCAGCGCCGTGGCATGGGCGGCGAGGTCGAGCACCGGGACCCCATGCCCGCGCGCGCGGCGGACCATGTCCGATGTCCCGTCACCGCCAGGCCACGAGACCACCGCGGTCGCGCCAGGCAGCCGCTCCTCGCCACGGATGCCCACCAGCATTTCGCCGTTGCGCGCGGGCCCGCCGGCCTTGCCGAGGTCGCTCCTGTACGGGAAGGGCTCGACGGGGATCCCGAGCTGCGCCGCGCAGGCGCCGAAATCTCGGTCCACCCCCGGCGCCGCGCCGTGGTAGGCCGCCTCCACCGGTTCCGCCCATGGCCAGTTCGGCTCCAGCGCTTCAAGTCGGCGGCGCAAACCCGCGAGGAAGGGGTGAGCATGCGGGCGGTGAATAGCGGCCAAGACAGCCAGGTCCAAGGGCGCCAGTCGGCGCTTTCGCCCGCCACATCCGAGAAGTCGCATGGCCCGTGGACGCGGGCTCACACCCGAGATTCACATGCCGAAACCCATCGAGTTTGAGATCGACCAGCCCAGGCTCGCAGCCGCGCTCGCAGCCGCCGTGAGTGTCGCCGACAAGCGCAGCTCCAACCAGCCGATCCTCGCATCTGCTCTCATCCAGGCGGACACGGGCGGCGTGCACATCACCGCGACCGACATGCAGGTCTCGATGCGGGAAAAGGTCGACGGGCGGATGGTCTCCTCCGGCTCGACGTGCATCAGCATCCAGTACCTACTGCGCGTCGTGGCCACGCTCCCAGCGAAATCCCTGCGCATCAAGGGCCTCGACAACCACTGGCTCTCGGTCAGCGTCGGCCGCAGCGAGTTCAAGCTCATGGGCCAGGCGCCCCGCGACTTCCCAGACCTCCCCGACCCAGGGAAAAATGCGGCGTGGTCGCCGGCCTCTGCGACTGGCGTGCGCGGGCTAATCGACCGGGTCTCGTTCAGCGTCTCGGCCGACGAGGCCCGCGTCAACCTGAACGGCATGCTCCTGGAGAGCACCGGCACCCGCGCGACCGCGGTCTCCACGGATGGTCACCGGCTCACGAAATATGCCACCGACCTCACGCTGCCGAAGCTCGACAAGAGCGTGATCGTCCCGCGTCGCGGCCTCGCCGAGCTCCGCAAGTTCGTCGACAAGCGCAGCGGCGACATCGAGGTCTGCATTCCGGACGGCGCCTCGGGCCACATGTTCGTGCGCGACGCCGGGGCCATGCTGTCGCTCAAGCTCAGCAACGTCGTCTTCCCGCCGTACGAGCAGGTCATCCCCAAGAACACGCACCGCCGCGCGACTGTCGACCGCGCCGAGTTCATGGCGGTGCTCAAGCGGGCGATCGTGATGGCCCCGGAGAAGACGGCGACCGTCAAGCTCGCCCTCGACAAGAACGCCATGACGCTCACCGCCGATAACCCGGATCTCGGCGTCGCGCAGGAGGAGATCGAGGTCGACTTCAAGGACGCCCCGATCATCGCGGGCTTCAACGCGGTCTACTTCCTCGAGGCCCTCACCGTCATGACCACGGCGAAGGTGCTCCTCGAGTTCACAGGCGAGCTCGACCCCTGCGTGATGCGCCCCGTTGATGGGCCCGACTTCCTGAGCGTGGTGATGCCGATGCGGATTTAGTCCGTGCGGGTCAGGTCGCCAGCGCGGGCCTCTCGTATTTGAAGCACCCGCGCGCCGCGGCCGTCTGACCGGCATGACCAGCCGCCCGCCCATCGCGCTCGTGAAGCGCGACCATCACCTCTTCATTTCCGGCATCCTCGCCAAGCCCGGCGACGAGGGTCTGCTCCGCGTCCTCTTCATCGGGCAGGGCAAGCCGCACCAGGCCTTCCTCGGGCGCCTCCACTACGGCCCGGTCGGCGAGGGCGACACCTACGAGCTCGCCGCCCAGGCGTTGGTGGAGAAGCTCAAGGCCGACACGCTCGACTTCCCCGCCTTCCTGCTCGCGCTGGCCAACGGCGCCGAGGCCGAGGCGGACGGCATGGAGGGCGAAGAGGAGGATGTCTCGTCGCTAGAACAGGACGCGGTCCTGCTGCGCATCCTCGCCGGCCTCGCCGCGCAGGAGCACCGCGACGAACAGGTGCTCGCCCTCCGGGGCGCGCTCGACGATTCGCGCTACACGGCCGTCCATGGGCTGGCCGCGCAATTCGGTTGCGATGGCGAGGCGGAGATCTCCACGCGGCAACTCGCCGAGGCAATGTTCGCGGCGGGCTGGCGCTTCACCGCGCCCTGAGCTTCGTCGTCCGCAGCGCCATGAGCTCGCGCCGCACGTACTTCGAGATGCGCTCGGTCGTCTTCCCGAGGATGAACTTGCCCCGGACGCCGCGCTTGCCGATGCTCCTGGCGATCGCGTAGGCCTTCGAGCGAGCCTCGGCGATGTATTTCTCGCGCTCGGTGAGGCGCCGGCGCGACTCGGCCTCCTTCGCCTCGCCGATGGCGATCCGCCGCTTCGTGCCCTTGATGGCCGGGTCGACGCTCACCCGTCGCTTGAAGCTCGGGATCCGCCGGATAAGCCCGCGCTCGAACATCCACAGCAGGATGACCGTCACCGGCGGGGGGCGCCCCGCGCGACGCCCGAGCTCGACGAAGCGGGCGTGCTTCGCCTTGTTACCGAGCACGGCGCCGTCGCGGGTCATGGTCACCTCGAAGGCGCCGATGTAGCCCTCGCCGTTCTTGTGAGGCTTCATCCCGGCGCGCTTCGAGAGCTTCTCCGCCTCGCCCTTGCCGAACACCGCCGCCTGCTTGGCGACCCGCAGCAATTTGACGTGGAGGTCGGTGCCGCGGCGGTTGAGCTCCCGGGCCAGGGCCGCGAGCCCGTTCACCTTGATCCGCTCGGTCATGCCCGGAGATGATCCCACGCGCCGCGCTCGGGGACCTCGCCGACGCCGAGGCTCCGATCCTCGCCGTGGCGCCCGCGCGCGACGGCCTGGTCCCGCAGGCGGATCATGAAGCCGGTCGGCGCCCGGGCGGTGCGCAGCTCGGGATGGCCCTTGGGGATGAAGCGCAGGCGGGTCGGCTCGACGCGCCCCTGGCAGAGCTGGTGCTGGACCACCTCGTAGAAGAAGCGGGCGCCGTCCTCGGACCAGTCGCGGCCATCCTTACGACCGAGCAGGTCGTCCTGCGTCACCTGCCGCGGCGAGATGCCCACCAGCAGCACCTCGCCCTCGAAGCGGGCTCCGGAGGGCGTGTACTCGACGAGGAGTTCGTTGAGGCCCCGGACTTCGACCGGCATGAGCTCGACGCGGTGCACGTCCACCCACGCCTCGCCGCCGTCCTGCAGGCGCTCCCACACCAGGAAGACCCGGTAGGGCACCCCGCCGAGCGACGCCTCGAGGCGCCGGCCGAGGTCGACGACGCCCTGCAGGCTCACCAGCGGCGCGCACTGGATGCTGAGGACCGGGGCGTTGCTCGCCCCAGCCCCGCAGGCGTCACCGCTGAGCGAGGAGATGTCGGTGCCGACGAGGGCCTCGTAGTGGACGCACCCCGGCTCGTGGCCGCCGCCGCATCCACAGCCACACCCACTCATCGGAAGCCCCGGTAGAAGACCCGGAAGTGGGTCGCCGCCGCCGCCGCGCCGCCCGGGGTGTCGAGGCGGACGGTGAAGCCGTGGACGTAGCGCATCGACACCGGCAGCCCGCGGAAGATGGGGTACGCCGCGACCGGCGTCCGCCCGATGTACATCTTCGGCAGCGGAGAGCCCTGGATCGGCTGGGGGGAGAGCTCGATGACCTGCAGGTTGATGGTGCCGGCGACGATGCTGCTCTCGTCGAGCGCGCCGTAGGCCCGGACCTGGATCATGATCTCCTGTTCGAAATCAGCGGTGGGGCTGTCGCGGGTCTTCGGGGAGGCGAACAGCATGGACGCCGGCGCCACCTGCAGCGTCTCGACATCGGGGTCCGTGGTGGCGAGGTCGGCGAGGAGGACTTTGCCGCGGAGGTCGATCCAGACGTTGCTCATATCAGTAGCTCTCCATGATGCCGCTGGGGATGCCCCCGATGCGCTGGTGCTCCGCGCTGTAGGCGTTCTTGTGCCCGCCGTACATGTCGGCGAGCTTGTCAGTCCAGCGCGTGTACTCGTTCTCGAGGAGCTCGATGGCCTCGCGGTTGTCGAGCGAGGTGTTTCCCACCTGCGTCACGCCGAAGCGCTCCCGGATGCCCTTGAGCTGGTCCTGGATCTTCTGGCACTCGCAGAGCGCCTCGCGGACCCGGTAGACCTTGTTGGGCGTGGTCCTCTCGATGTTCGCGCGGAGCAGCGAGAGCACTTGATGGACCGTGACGTTGCCCGACATCGCGAGCACCTGGGTGTCCTGCACCCATCCTAGGTGGTACTCGATCGAGTGCTTCTCGGTGGGGGTCAACGCGTCGGGCATCGTCAGCTCCGGGTGACGGCCGCGGCCGCGGCCTCCCGCTTGTCGGCCTCGGCGCGGGCGGTGGCGGCTTCGCGGGCGAGGCGGGCCTGCTCGTTGTTGCGGTTGTGGGCGGCGATCTCGGCGGCCTGGCGCTCGATGATGGCCGCCACCGCCTTCGCTGGCGCATCGCTCTGCTGGGGGGCGATGCCGAGGCTCATGCTCCGGTAGTGCTGGCGGATGACCGTGTCGCCGGCGGCCATCTCGGACCCGGCCGCGAACTCCCCGAACGAGGTCTTGTATGCCGCCAGCAGGCGGAGCTTGGTTGACGGCGCCTCTTTGATGAGCTCGGCGATCGACGCGTGCGAGAGGCGGACCAGCGAGGCCGGCAGCGCAGCGGTGACGATGGCGATGAGGTCGCGGAGGGTCTCGCCCTGTTCGGCGAGCAAGGCCCGGAGAGCGTGCATCTCGGCCTTCTGCTCGGCGAGGGCCGCGAGCACCTGCTCGGCGAGGTTGGCATTACGCGAAGCGCCCCGCGGAGTTTCGGTCTCGCGGGGCGCGGTGGTGATCGTGTCGGTCATGAGGGCACCCTACAGGACGAGCCGGAGCCCGTCATGGTGTGGCTCAATTGCGCGTGTACTGGATCGTGTAGCCGGCCTTGCTGTTCGCGCCGTCGTTGGTGCCGGTGATGGAGAGGTCGATGAAGTCGCTCGCCTCGACGATGCAGTTGGCCCCCGAGGGCGTCATGGTCTTCTTCTGGTTCACCGTCTCTCCGATGGAGTGGGTGATCGTGTTGCCGGTCGGCGCGCCGGCGGTGGTGGTCAGGGTGGCGGTCGCCGCCCCGGTCGCCACGGTGCCCTTGCTCTGGGCCGCGATGACGCCGGTGATGGTGCACGCGAAGCCTGGGTAGAACCGCATCTTGTCGGCGGTGGTGCCGATCAGCGACAGGTCGAAGGGCCCGAAGCTCTGCGTGTCGGCCTTGGCGACCGCGGCGATCTTGGTCTTGAACGCGGTCAGGTCGGCGCCGGTGATGTTGCTGCCGTCGATGGCCGCAACGCCGGCCGGGACGTCGCCGCCGACGCCCGCCGCCGTTGCGCGCACCCACTCCAGCGAGACCGGGTCCCACATGATCGACACAACGGCGTCGTCGTCGGTCACGGCGATGGTCGAAGCGCCCTCGAAGGTCTCCGAGTTGGAGAACGCGATGGTGAGGGTATTCGCCGCCGCCTTCTTCCGGAAGGTGTACGCCTTGCCGGCGTAGCAGAGCCGGCCGGCCTTCATCGTCGCGGTGATCGACCCGTCCGTGGTGTTGACCGGGAACTCGTCGAGCTCCGGGTCCGGCGTGAAGTCGGCGGTCGCCAGGCGGGCGAACTGCGAGCTGACCAGCGTGGCCGCCGGCTTGTTGTCGTGCTGCTGGACCGCGAGCGAGAGCGCCGAGCGGCCCTGGGAGTCGTTGGCCATGGTGGTGGGCTCCTTTCGATCAGACGGTCTTGGCGAGCAGGACCGAGACCAGCTTCGCCGGCAGGGTGTGGATCATCTCGACCTTGTAGCCGGTGACCGCGGCGTTGAAGGTGAGCGTGGGGCGGCCGTCCTCGTCGTACTCCACCTTCACCTCGCCCGCACCCACGGCGCCGGCGAGGATCTTGGTGAGGCCGGTGTCCGAGCTGTCGGTCACCGTACCCACCGCGCCGTAGACGGGGGTCACCCCGTCGTTGTCGACGAGGACCTGAGCCGCCAGCGAGGTGAGACCGGTGGTGACGATCGTGCGCGGCACGAGGCCGGTGATGATCTGGCCGATCTTGATCTGGTCGAAGGCGACGTCCAGGGTGGACGGGTTCGCCTCGTTGAGACGGTCGAGAACGGTGGGCAGGGGCGTGGACATGGCGGACAGCTTTCGGTGGCGACGGTGGCGGGCGGGAGATGGTGGGGCGCTCGCCGCCGGTGCCGGCGGCGAGCTCAGGTCGATCAGCCGATCGACTCGAAGCCGGTTTCCACGGCCATGGCGCGCTTGTAGCGGCCCTTGCTCTGGCCGGAGAGCAGGTTGCAGTAGACCGCGAACCCGCGGGTCGTGGTCCAGCCGACCGCGACCTGCTGACCGGCGCGGTCGATGGGCGGGCGGATGGTGATGCGGATGTTCCCCATCGCGCTGTCGTTCGCCATCATCTGCAGCTGGTTGCCGACCATGGCGAAGCTCGGGCGCCCGCCGACCGGCTGGCCCGCCTCGGCGAGCATGGCCTTGTACTCGTCGGCGTAGAGGGTGGTGACCGCCTTCTCGCCCATGACGATCGAGCGCTGCACCTGGGTGCCGATGGCGTTGGTGAGCTCGCCGTAGTAGCCGGCGGCGAGCGGCGTCCCGCGGTCGGGGACGGTGATCGGGGTGCCCGAGTTCTGGGCGCCCGGCTGGGGGCTCTGGTTGTTGTCGTAGAAGCGGAGCTTCCCGACGACGTTGACCGTGCCGTCTTTCTTGAGCGGCTCGAGGCCCTGGCCCTGCAGCGCCCGCTGCCACTCGTTGTCGTTGCCGAGCTCCTGGATGATGAAGGGTGCGCAGTGGACGTGGTAGTAGCCGTCGCTCATCGTGCCGACGCCGTCGTTGCTGAGCTCGGCCGCGGCGCGGCGGAACAGGGCGAGGGTCGCCACGTCGTTGGGCTGCAGCAGATCCAGCGTGGTGTTCTTGGGGCGCAGGATGCGGGAGCGGTCGTCGGCCAGGACGACATGGCCGGCGAGGGCGTTGAAGGCCGAGTTCAGGGTGAGCGTGCCCGGGCCGTCCGGGAAGTTCCCGTCGTCGGGCTCGTAGCCGACCGCGTTGCGTGCCGTGCCGTTGATGGTGATCAAGCGGGGGTTCTGCGCGCTGATTGGCGCGGGCTTGCCGTTCTTGACGGTGTCCCAGAAGCCGTTGAGCTGCGCGACGCGGATGGTGGTCGTGTTGCCGTTGGCGACCGAGACGACCGTGTTGCCGCCGAGGTACGCCTTGAAGATGGCGTCGCGGGCCATGCGGTTGGTCATCGAGCCGGCCTGGTCGGCGAGCTCGATCATCTTCTGGAGCATGTACCCCTTGGCGCCGGCGAGGGTGAACTCCGCCTGGTTGGTGGGGATGTCGATGCCCGAGCCGTACTGGTCGATCGTGGTGACGAAGTGCTCGTACTGGATCGACTCGGGGACGATGTCCTTGCCCGGGAGGATCTTCGTCGGGGTCGTGTTCATGCGCCCCGGGACCGTACGGATGATGGTGTCGCCGTTGCCGGTCTGCATCTCCTCGTAGGGGGCCGCCGCCAGATACATGAGCGTCGGGCGCAGGGCCTCGTAGAACGCGCGCTGCAGGTAGTTCTCCTGCGCCAGCGGGACCATGAAATTTTGGAAGTAGGACATCTCGCTCCGTGTGCTCCGGGTGGGTGCGCCGTATCAGCCGCGGACCGCCTCGGTGCCGCTTGGCGCAGTAGATGGCAGGGTCAGGGGAGGGTCAACAAACCCCGCCCGCTCAGGCCCGGCCCGTCGCTTCGCGGAGCTCCTTCTGCCAATCCGCGTCGCTCAGGTCGTAGGCGTTCTTCGTCTTGACCCCGCCTGCAGGGGCGGCCGCGGGGGCGGCTGTGGGGACGTTGGTGGCCCCGGACCTGACCACCTCGGTCGGCGATGCGGTGCCGGGAGCCTTGGGCCTGAACAGGTAGCCGCGCTTCTCGGCGAGGTTGCGGACCGTCGCGTCGATGTCGACCGGCTGCCCGTTGGCGTCCGCGGTCGCCTTCTCGACCGCGGCGACAATGAGGCTCTCGCAGTCGTCGTCCTGGACCACGAGGCTGTTGCGGGCGAGGGCGCGGTGGACATCCCGCTCGCGGTTCGCCCGGGCGGCCTCGTTGCGGGCCTTGGTCTCGTTGCCCTTGGCGACGGTCGCCTCCTCGCGTGCGCGCGCCTCGGCGTCGAGCTTGGCCAGCCGGGCCTCCTCGTCGAGCCGCTGCTTTTCGGTCCGGAGCACATCCGCCCGCGTCCGCTCCTCGGCGGCCTTCACCTGCGCGGCGACGTGGGCCTTCACGGCCGGATTCTCCGGATCGAAGATCGGCGGGACCACGGGCGGCGCGGGCGGGGCCGGGGGCGCCGGCGGAGCAGCTCCGCCCGCAGGAGCTGCGGGGGCGGTGGCAGCTGCAGGGGCGCCCGCGGGAGCGCCACCGCCAGCCGGCGCGCCGCCAGTGTCGGGATCGGGGATGGGGGCGAACAGGTGGGAGCGAAAGCGTCCGGTGAACATGCCCGCACCCTATCAGAGCCACGGCGGGCGTCTACGCGCCAGAATACGGCCGCCACGAGGTCGTCTGAGCGGACAGCCCATTTCGGGCGGAGGTGAAAATGTCCCGTTCCACAGGCCTCGGCGCCGCGCTCGATCCCGCGTGCCTCGCCGATCCGATCTCCTTCTACGCCGTCACGGACGGCCACTACTACCGCTCGCCCGCGACCGGCCGGGTCTTCCGGCTGATCATCGACCGCGAGGCGATCGCCGCCGCGAACGACAGCGACGACGACTCCGTGGACGGCATCGACTTCCGCGAGATGCCGCCCGACGTGATCGCGCACGCCCTCTCGCGGCCGATCGCCACCTGGCAGCTCGCGGCCGAGTTCGGCGACGAGATCGCCGCGCTGGTGCACGACGTCGCCGACGAGATCGACGCACACGAGCAGGCCTGCCCGCTCGCCGCCGTCGCGCCGATGGTGGCCCCGCCCGCGGTCCTCGGGCTCACGCGCGATGTGACCCTCGTGGTCCTGGCCGCCATCGAGCGCGGCACTGCCAAGACCCTGACCGCGGCGCTGGCCGCCCGCGGCGTGATCGCCGAGACCATCCTCGTCTTCGCGCAGCTGCAGAAGCTCCAGCGCGAGGGCCTCGTGGAGGCCGTCTCCGGCGTCGACTCCAGCGCGATCTGGGCCGCGACCGTCGACGGTCTGCGCAAGGCCGCCAAGCTCCAGGCCGCCCTCGCCGCGGTCTCCGAGTAGACCGTGCGGCCCGCGCTCCACCGCGCGGGCCGCGGTCGATCACCCGCATTTTGCGACGTGCTCGAGGTTGCCCTTCGTCCAGTCCCCGTCCTGGAATTGCCCGTCGCCGTTCGGGTCGCAGTAGCCCCCGACGTTGACCGCGGAGCAGGTCTGCGGCGGCAGCTGGCAAAACGACGTGATGCCCGGCGCACACGGGCAGTCGCTCAGACACTTCGGCTGTTTCAGGCAGTCGCCCGGGCAGAAGCCGGCGCCCCAGCACGCGGGCTCGGTTTCGGCGCCCGTGCACTGCCCATCGCCGCACACATCCATCGGCTCGGGTCCGCCCGTCGAGCTGGAATCGCCCGCGCCGGTGCTCTCCCCTGAGCCCGTCGATCCGCTCCCCGTCGACCCCTCGTCGGTGCTCGCGCCGAGGTCGGCCGCGACCGCGCCGAGGTCGAGCACGGGATCGCCGCTGGAGCTCGAGGCGCCGGTTGACGTGCTGATCTCCCCACCAGTAGTGGTGTCGACGCCGGGCAGATCAAGCCGTGGTGTCTCGGGGTCTGGCGCGGGCTCGCTGGTCGCCTCGATGCCAGTGAGGCCGTCCGGGTTGTAGGAGGGCGGGCGCGGGCCCACGTCGCAGGCCGTGAAAACAAGTGCCACCACAAACGCTCGCATGCTGTCACACTCCATCCCCCGCTCGAATGCGGGACACCTGAGACGGGAGCACGCACGCACATATTCGCCGACCAGCACACTTGATCTGCGCCAGATAACGCAGCCATTCCACGTCGTTTCGCATTGAACGATCAATGCTGATTCGCGTATATTGAGTGTGGGCAATGAGCCCGGAATGGAAGTAGCGACAATGACTGCCGATGTTCAGACGATGTTTTCTGTTGGTGAGCGCCCCTGGCATGGCCTCGGGCACGTCCTCGAGTCCGCGCCAACCTGCGCCGACGCGATCAAGCTCGCGGGCCTCGACTGGCGCGTGGACCTGCGCGAGATGTTCACCACCATCCCCGGCGTGACGATGCCGGTGCCCGTCCCCGGCCAGCGCGCCGTGGTGCGCGGCGACAACTCCACCATCCTCGGGGTGGTCGGCGAGGGCTTCACCCCGCTCCAGAATACGGACGCGTTCGCCTTCTTCGAGCCGCTCGTCGCCGAGGGGCTGGTCACGCTCGAAACCGCGGGCGCCCTCCGCGAGGGTCGGCGCGTGTGGATCATGGCGAAGATCCCGGGCGACCCCGCCGAGATCGTCGCGGGCGATACCGTCGACCGCTTCGTGCTCATGTGCCACGGCCACGATGGCTCGCTCGCTCTGCGCGCCGGGTTCAACCCCGTGCGCGTGGTCTGCCAGAACACCCTCTCGCTCGCGCTGGCCAGCGGGGACGGCATGGTCTGCCTGCGCCACACGTCCGGGCTCGCGGCCGGCCTGGAGCGCCTGCGCAGCGTGATCAGCCAGCAGATCGCCATTTTCAACACCACCGCGGACGCGTGGCGCATCCTCGCCGCCCGGCACTGCGACGACGCGGCTTTCGACGCGTACGCGCTGCGCCTGTTCGCGCTCACCCGCGGCGAGGGCGACGACGCGGTCCGGGTCATCGAGCCCGACGCCACGGTCGGCCGCCGCCTGCTCGATGATGTCCGCCCGCTGTTCGCGGCCGGCCGGGGCAACGACCGCGCGGGCGTGCGGGGTACGTGGTGGGCCGCCTACAACGCCGTAACCGAGTGGCTCACCCACCACCGCGGGAGCCCGGCCGGCACCGCGCGCGAGCAGGCGGAGCGCCGCTTCGACTCGCTCCACTTGGGGCCCGGCCGCCGCCTGGGGGTCCGCGCGCTCATGCTGGCCTTGGACGCCGCCCACGACGCACCCGCCGCCGAGACCGCCCCGCCCCGTGAGGACGCACCGGCCGCGCCGCTCCCCTCCGCCGATCTCGGCTGACCTGACCGGGCCACGGATGGCCCGGTTTCGCGCGCCAAGAATTCGTCTCGTCTTTGTCGTTTTGTGTTTGACAGACAAACGGACAGGTCCTATCTTCTGGGCATGACCGACGCGACCCGCACCGCCCTGATCGACATCGACTCTGACGGCGAGGAGTTCACCCTCGACTTCGCCGACATGACCCTCTCGGCCGGCCCCACCGCCCGCCCGGCCAAGCCCGCCGCCGAGATCACCGCGGACGACGCCCGGGTCGCCCGCGAGGCCCGCGAGGCCGAGTTCCGCGCCGCCTGGCACGAGGAGCACGGCACCGCCGCCAAGCCCCGCCGATGACCGGCCCCGGCCCACCTGGCCCCGTACCCGAGAGGGTCGGGGCTTTCGGGGTGTGAGCACCAAGACCGTCACCTTCGTCACCGCCTTCGATGGCGTCACCGTCCAGCTTGATCAGGTCGCTTTTCAGCCCGGCCGTGGCGCCCACTTCGCGGGCGCGCGCGACTTCATGGGCGGATCCGACCACATCCCGGGCCTCGTCCAGCGCGTCCACGTCATGTCGTCGCGCGCTGGCGGAGAGATCCGGTCCTATGTTCTGGACGAGGCCCGCTGCCTTCGCCTCGCTGGCCCCGACCACCGCGGGGAGTGGACCGAGATGGATAACGAGGTCGCCCGCGTGCTCGCGGCGACCGTGCACCCCTACAAGCTGACGGCTGGCGGGTCGATCGAGGAGCAGCCATGACGACCAGCAAACCCAGCAAGAAATGGCCGTTCTGTCCCGCCACCGCCGAGCACGGTCGAATGGTCCCGTACGAGCCAGCAACGCCCGAACAGGCGTTTTGCATCGAGGGTGGAGGACGCTGGCTCAAGTGCACGCGATGCACGTCGAGCATCATCGAGCAGGGCTCGGCGCTCAAAACCTTCCTCGCCACCTTCAAGAAAACCGCCTGACCAAGGAGACCACGACCATGCAGCCGATCCCCACCGAGCCCGACGAGACCACCTACCAGATCAGCGTGACCCCGCGCTCCGCCGCCGCTCAGGACTGGGTCACCCACGCGACCGAGGATGACCTCGTCTGCACCCTCGCCAGCGCGCGCGACCTGGCCCGCGACCTCGAGTCGCCGATCGTGCTCCGGGACGAGCCGGGTTTCATCCGCGGCTACGTCGACGCAGACGGCGGCTACCGCCTGACCTGAACACGAGGGCCGCGAGGCCCGTCCACCCGCCCCGTAGCCGCAAGCACGGGGCTCGAGGTGTGCAAGGAGTCCGATGCTCTCCACCCACGACCAGCACCAAATCGCCTACGTCCACAAGGCCACTGGCATCATCGCGCTCGCACCCCGCGCGGCCCTGGCCTCCGCGGATCCGCGCACAATCCGGACGGCCTTCACCACGTCGTTCGTCTGGCTCAGAGACATCCGCAAGCTCCAGCGAGGCCCGTTCCCGCGCGGCGCCGCCGTCGATCCCAACCCCGCCGAGGAGCGCTGGGCCGAGGCCGTCCAGGAGACCCTCGATGCCTACGACGGCTTGAGCGCGATCAACCAACGTTTCGCCGACCTGCAGGCCATGTGGCGCGGCCCGGCGCAGGAGACCTTGTAGATGGAAAAGCGCGAATCTATCCACCAGTTCGCCGTCCGCGTCCGGCGAGCCATCGCCGGGGACCTCGATGCGGCCGAGCGCTACGACCGGCTCGGCCGCCCCGAGGACGCCGCGGCATCCCGGGCCAGCGCGGCCCGGTGGGAGTCCGATCTGTCCCGCCGCATGCGCGGCTCCGCGAGGCCATCATGACCGACCCGCACCCCATCACCAGCGCCCTCTACTTCATCGCTCGCCTCGTCCCGGTGGCGATCGACCGGCTCACGCTCGGCCAGCACCCGGACGCCACCCAGCGCGAGGCCGGCGAGCTGGCCCTGCTCGACTGGACCCTGCCAGGCGGCCCGATCGTCGCCGAGTGCGAGGGCGTGCTGGATGCGCTGCTCGACCGCGTGAGCCCGATCCGCGCCCTCGGGGCGGCGCTGATCGCCTCCGACAAACACGACGACGCGGTGTGCGACGAGCTGCCGCTGCTCTCGGGCCTCGCCGGCGGCGCGGTTCAGCTCGCCGAGCACCAGCCCGGCGGACCCGCCGACCTGCCGCTGCGGGTCGGGCTCTGCGCCCGCGCCCTGGCCATGCGCGGGCTCGGGGACGCCGGCGACGATCTGCCCGAGCTGAACGCTCGCGGCATGGAGGTCGCGGAGCGTCACCAGGTCGACTACGACCGCGCCGAGGCCCGCTGGCCGATCGAGCGCAGCAACTTCTGGCACCTCGACACGATCGCCCACATCGAGCTCACGCCCGCCGACCGCGCGCTGCTGGAGGCTGTGTGCTGATCAGCATGACCGACATGCGGCGCCTGTTCGGGCGGCTCGGGCTCGACCCGCTCGAAGATCCGATCTTCGACGGCGATCGCGGCCTCGTGGAGCACCTCGCACACGAGGTCGGCCACGCGCTTTCGCTCAGGATCCCGCCGAGCCGCGACATCGCCAACGCGGTCGCGCTCACCCTCGGCGACCTCCCGCGTAAGCGAGCAGTCCGCGAGGAGGCGCTCGTCCTCGCCAGCGAGATGGTCGCCCTCCCGCGGCTCGGCATCACCTTCGAGGAGGACGAGCCCGGCCAGACCATGCGCGACGCCGCCGAGGTCCAGGGCGTTCCCGACCGCATCTTCTGGGCGGAGTTCGGCTCCCAAGAGGCTCGCGAACTGGGCATGCGGGTCCTGCACTTCCTCCTGCGCCAGGGCGGCCGAGGGAGGCGATCATGAGCGTCGCCAAGATGATCGCCGCGAACTGCGACGGGCTCGACGGCCGCGCGCGAGAGTTCCGCGATGGTCCCTGCGAGGACGCTGGGCGCGGCGATCCATTCGAGTCGATGCGCGAAGCCCTCGACTGCTTGCGCGGCCTCGGCTGGCTCGTCGGCCGGCCCGACGATTTTGGGGCCCGCCCTGCGCTCTGCCCCACCTGCCGCCGCGCCCTCGCGGCGGCGATCCGCGCGGGCGCCGTGAAGCTCGATTCCGACGATCGCCTGTTGGCGGGAGGTAGACCGTGACCGACAACGAATTCATGGCCGCCTATCGGATCTGCTCGATCCGCGGCCGACTCTACACCCAGAAGATGCTGCTCAATGCGGCGACCCGCTCGTGCATCGCCAGGGCCAACAAGGTCCCGCGCAAGGCCATCGGCGCCGTGCTCGACGACCCGAAGTTCATGCGCCCGCTGGCCGGCATGGTGCCCGCGCGCGTCGTGGAGGAGGCCATTTTCGAGGCCATCGGGCGAACAGCGGTGCGTTCATGAGCCGCCACCGCATGCCCCACGCGAGGGCGTCCAAGATCGCCCCATTCATCCCCGGCGAGGACGCGCAGGATCGACACTGGCGCCGCCTCGAGATCGCCCTGGAGATGGTGGACGAGGCGCGCCGCCAGCTCGGCGAGCACGGCCTGACCTTGAAGATCTCGCCGGACGGCGGGCAGCACTGGCAGGTGCGCGACCGCGACGGGCGGATCGCGGAGTGGTGGCCGCAGAGCGGGCGCTTCGTCGCCCTCGGCAACTACCACCGGCCGCAGAAGTTCCACGACGTCCTCGGCTTCATCTCCGGCGTGCGCCGGATGGTTAGACGGCCATGAAGCACGGGGCCTCGCAGTACAGCAACGGCTGCCGGTGCGAAGTCTGCCGCGACGGCCACCGCATCCGGCAGCAGACGCTGCGCGAAGCGGCCCGCTGGAAGCCGATCCCCGAGTCGGTCCACGGCACCACCCACGGATATGGGTACTGGGACTGTCGCTGCGATCGCTGCTGCGCGGCGAAGCAGGCCGCGAATCAGCGCCACAACCGGATCTACAAGGCCAGGAAGCGGTCGCCGACATGACGCGCCACACCGCGCCGACCCGCACCAGCCGCGGCAGCCTTCGCCTCGAGGTCACCATCGAGCGCGACGAGTCGAGCGGCTACCGCCACGAGTGGCGCACCACCCTGCGCTTCGGCCTGCTCAGCGGCACCGGCCCGAACCAGCGTGCCGCCGCCGAAGCGCTGGCCGAGCGGATCGCCGCGCTAGCTTGGAGCGAGGGCGCGCAGTCGGCCCTGTTCGCCGAGCAGGAGGTGCGTGCCGTGGTCTACCGCGCCGAGGCCAAGGTCTTCGGCGTCGACGTGGCCGCCGAGCGCGCCTCGATGCGGGCGCGAGGCCAAGACCCTGACGCGGCGGAGCCCTACGACCCCGAGAACGACGTTGTTTGACCTCGTGTCGTTTTGTGTTTGACGAACAAACCGACAAGTCATATACCAACGTCATGCCCGCGAACAAGACCGCCGCCTCCACCAAGACCCGCCGCTCCGCCGCTGCTCGCGACATGACCGAGGCCGAGTTCGCGCGTATCCCGGCCCTGTGGGCGACCTTCGACCGCGCCGCCGGCAAGCTCACCGGCGAGACCTTCACCTTCCGCTCCGAGGCCGAGATCGCCGCGGTCGCCGGCCCGATCGCCGTCGACGCCCTGCCCCAGCTCATCGCCGTCGCCCTCGATGACCGCGGGGTCGCCCGCAACGTCGAGAGCGCGCCATCCCACAACGAGCACATGTGCGTGCTCGCCGACCGCGTGAAGCCAAGCGAGCACAAGCCGGTGAGCCTGGAGCAGCAGATCGCCGAGCTGCGCAAGGCCCACGCCGCTCGCCTCGCCTCCACCATGGCGCTCAAGGGCGCCCAGCCAGCCAAGCTGCGCGCGGTGAAGTAGTCGCCCTCCCACCCGTCCAAGGCCCCGTCATGCCGTACGACTACGAAGTCCAGAAACAGCGCCTCGCCGGCCTCGACATGCAGTGGGTACTGATCGCCACCGCGCTCAAGGCCCGGGCGGGGTGCAAGTCGAGCATCCCCGAGATCCTGAACCTCGAGACGCTCACCAGCGACATGGTCGGCATCACGGATGCCCGGGACCGCACCGCGATCATCGATCGCCTCTGCGAGCTCGGCTTCCTGCGCCAGGTCACCGGCCGCGACGATCCCATGCACCCCTACCGCACATTCACCTGGATCGGACCATGACCACCTGCCCCAACTGCCACCGCGCGCAGCCCGATGCGCATGTCCTAGAGGACAGGTGCGTCGGCTGCTCGCTCGCCATCCGCCAGACCGTGCTCCAGCGCATGCGCGCCGCCGAGATCGCCCGCCAACCGGTGAGCATCGCCGCCGAGGAGATCCGCGCCGCCGGCGAGCGCCACTACTACCGCACCATGGACCCGGTTCCCGCACCGGCTCCGGAGAACCGCCCATGCTGACCGTCGAGACCGCCACCGAGCTCCGCGCGCTGCTCAAGCAATACATCGACGCACAGGCCAAAAGCACCGCCGCGCAGGAGGCCCGCGCCCGCCTGCAGGCCGGCTCGACGCGCGCGCGGTCCACCACCGCGAACGCGAATTGGGCACGCGCCGCCGAGCACCGCGACCGCTGCGCTGACGCCGTGGAGGCCCGCCTGTGCGAGCTCGTCCGACCGCCGGTGGTCGCCGCGATCCGCCGCGCCGGCACCCAGCTTCTCGGCTCCAGCGATGGCGCCTCCGAAGTCGCCCGCAACGCGCTGCTCGATGCGCTCGGCCACCTGCGCCAGATCGGGGGCTTGTGACGATCTCGACCATCCAGCACCGGGCCGCCCGCGCGATCGCCTGCGACACCTGCGGGGCGCCGGCAGGCGTGCCGTGCACCGGCATCACCCCGATCTACTCACACGCCCTGCGCGCCCACACCTTCGCCGCGATGGGGCGCCCGCTGCCGACCGCGGCTGTTGCCCTCGCGCTCACCCAGGTCGAAGGCCAGCGCGACGACGCGCAGGCGTTCGTGTTCTGGATGGACGGCGCCCACGAGTTCCGCGCGGACACCTTCGGCAACGACATGGTGATGGGCGTGTTCCGGATCGGCGGCAGCGCCAGGCTCGGCAAGGTCCGCCGGGCGCTGCTCGACCTCGCCACCAACCACGGCCTGCTGATCTCCGCCGTCGAGTCCCGCGGGCGCGGGCGCCACATCGTCTCGCGCCGCGGCCTCGCCTTCCACGCCGCCGGCGGCGACCTCGACAGGTTCATGGCGAACTGGCGTCCCGAGCTCGCCGCGACCGCGTGATACCTTCGCGCGCATGGCCGCCACCCGCATCGCCGTCTCCTTCGCTGGACGCCTCACCGCCGCCGCCGCGCCGGTAGGGTCGGTCAACGCGATCATCTTCGCCGCCGAGGACAACTACGACGCCGCCGGGTGGACCGCCGGCAGCGCTCAGGTGGTGATCCAGACTGCGAGCTACGTGGCGCTGCCCTGGCAGGCGAGCAAGGTCGCCGCGACGATCGGCATCCAGCTCCGCGCCGGCGCCCCGCTGCGCGTCCGCATCACGCGGCAGTCGAGCGCTCAGGTGGTGATCGACTGCGACTCGGTGCTGGTCAACACCTTCCGCGAGGACGACCGGGTCACCCTCCTCGAGGTCGCCGGCAGCGCGGACACGGCCTCCGAGTTCGAGTGGCTCGCGGTCGGCACCTGACCGAGCGTGATCAGGTACGTGCCGGTCGGCAGGCGCTCGATGTGCGCGCTGTCGTGGCCGTACGGGTCGAACATGAGCCGCTGGACCTCCGCGGCGCGGAGCAGGTGCCCGGGCCACGCTGAGGGATCGGCCGGGTCAGCGGCCGCGAAGATGGAGGTGATCGCCGAGTGGACCTGCGCCTCCAGCTGGGGCGGCCGGATCGTCCCGTGGATCCACTCCTCGAGGATCTCGCCGAGCACGTCGCGCGCCTGGCCGACCGTCTTCACCTCCTCCAGCAGGGCCCGGTGGGCGTCGAGCGTGTCGCCCGCCTCGTCGCTGCGGAAGCGGAAGACGAGGCGCTGCGCCAGCGCCTCGAAGGTCCTGCAGAGGCGCCCCAGCGCGCCGAGTACCCGCTGCCTATGCCGTTGATTGCTCGGATTGGTGGGTGCGCTCGCTTCGTTCCTCGTTGGGGGCATGGTGCCCCGGAGAATCACACGGCGGCGGTTCGCCCGCAACCAGAAGGTTGCGGGCGCGGGTCTGGCAGGCCCGACAGACCGCGGGGGGCGCCTCGCCCATGAGCAGCTCCCGCGGCGGTGGCTCGGGCTTGGGCGTGGGGTTGATCTCGGGCCGAAGCAAGCGCGGGTGCACCGGCGGCAGCTGCCCGAGAGGCCCCGGTGCGCTGGTCCCAGCCGGCCGCGCCCGGGCGTAGAGCATCTGCTCATACTGCTCGCGGGTGACCGGGGCGCCGTCGAGCGCCCATACCACCTGCAGCGGGCATCCTGGGCGGAGCTGGACCAGCGTCGCGCGGCGGTTCAACAGGTCGGAGAAGTCGTCGCCGGTCAGCAGGACCAGCGGGGGGATGCCGGCGGCCTCGCGGGCGGCGCGGGCCTCCCGGTCACCGACGAGCGCGATCACGGCGAAGTAGGCGCGCTGCGGGATCCAGGCCATCTGCTGGCCTTGGACGCCGACGCCGCTGCAGGCTTCACCGGGAGGCGATGGTGACGACCACGGTGGTCGCCGGCGTGAGCAGCCAACTGAGGATGAAGAGCCAGCCGAGGGCCTGCAGGATCGCCATCTCCCAGTTGGTGGTCAGGATGGCGGGGGCGTCGAAGAGCCGGAGCGCGCGGGCGGGGAGGATGCGGATCAGGCTGGTCGTGGACCGGGCGGCAGGCGCCTCGCTGATCGCTGGGTTTGTGCGTGACCTCATCGGGACCTCCCTCGGGTGAGCTGTTTCCGCTGGCGCGCCTGCTCTCGGCCGACCTCTTCGTCGAGCACAGCGTAGATGGTTTCCACGTGCGCGTCTGGCACACCTCGTCTCTCCCCGATGAGTCGCACGGCCTCCCTGTGGTCTGCAAGCCTCCGTGAATACGACCTGTCCATCTTGAACGACCACGAGAGCAACACCCCGATCACCGCGAGCAACTCTGGGGTCAGCGGCTTGCCGACCCACCAGCCCACGACAACAACGCCGGCGGCAGCCATCGACGACACCCAGGTCAGGAAGACCGCCATGGGGCGTTGATGTTTCCGGCGAGTCACGTCCGGACAGTCGCCGCGGGGCCCCCAGCTGTCAACAAACGGCCGGAGCGTGTATTGCGTCCTGCATGCTCACACGCGCTCAAAACGCCGCTCTGTGGATCGGTGCTCTCTCGGCCGCCTTCGTCGCCGCCGTCCATGTCGCCGCGATGAACCCCTGCCGAGACCCCGACCCTCCGGATCACCCGGTACCTGTTGATGCGCCCTACGACCCGGCGACGATGCCGATCGCGGCGCCGGCGGCGAAGTAGAGCAGCAGGCCGCGGTCGGTCTGGACGGTGATGCGGTCGCCGGCTTCGCGTACGCTGGCGACTCGGGGCCGGCCTGGAAGCGCCAGGACATCGCCTCTGCGCAGGTTCTGGGCCTTGCGAGTGCCCGGCTCGGGGCTGGCCTTGGGCCGCGGCTTGGCTGGCCCCCATGACATGTCCGATGGGACATGCTCTGTCGCCGGCGCTGGCCCCCATGACGATCGCCGGCCCACCATGCGCTCGCGGTCGTGAGGGCGGTTGGGCGGGGCCATGTAGTAGCGCCCGAGCACGGAGTCGAAGAACGGCTCTCGCACCGGCCGGACCTGGCCGTGGACCATGACCGAGTCGTGGCCCGTGCGGCTGTCGAAGGTGGCGACCAGCTGCTTGAGCATCCTGTCCTCGGGGACATCTTCGGCGATCAGCACCTGCAGCTCGGCCTGGTGGTATGCCGCCGAGACCTCGGTCTCGACCACCCGCCGCACCTCCCACGCCTTCGCGGCTGCCTCGCGCCGGACCGTGCCGGCGATCTCGCCGAGGGCGAGGTGATGGGGACGGCCGAGCAGCGAGGTCCGGTAGCAGCTGAGCTCCGCAGTCCTCGACAATCCCTGCGCGTACCGACCGAGGCTCTGCTCGTAGATGCTGCGCCGGCCCTGGCCGCCCAGCTGGAGGTCGGGCGCGGGTCGGCGCACAACGCCGTGGAGCAGGTCGCCGGCGCTCAGGTAGCGGGCCGTGTCACGCACCGCCAGCCGGGCGGCGCGGTCCAGGTCCTCGCCGAGGCGGGCGGTCATGCCGCCCGACATGGCCGCCAACGCCAGCCGAAAGCGCCCGCCCGCCAGCGCCGCCGAGCTCGCGCTCCACGGGCCGCGGCCCGCTTCGGCGATCGCCCGGAGTTCGCGGCGCAGGGTGCCGGTGATGATGGCCTCCTGGTGGACCATCGCCCCGGTGCCGAGGGCGACCAGCTGGCGCCGCATCGACCGGATGACCTCGCCGAGGTTCACTCGGTCGGCTCCTCCTCATCGGGCTCCTCGGCATCGTCAGCAGCGGGCTTCGGAGCATCCGCCCCGGGTTCCTCGCCAGGCTCCTCTTCGGCGTCCTCCTTGAGCGCGCCCTGGTGCAGGCGCATCTCGTCGACCGCGCGCTGCTTCTCATCGAGCAGGCGCTGCAACTCGGTCGTCGGATCGATCTCGAGGACCGCGGCCGCTTCCTCCACGGCGGTCTCTTCGGAGATGAGCTTGACGCCGACTCCGCCCGCCGCGACCTGCAGCGCGCCCAGCTCGGCCTGGATCTCGCTGGGGGTCTTGGTGAAGTAGGGGCCCTGGGTGAGCTCGATGAAGCCGAACTTGCCGACCTTGTGTGGGACCAGCGTCGGCGGCGGTGGAGGCTGCACCTCGACCGGCTTCGGCATGCCGGTCTGCTCATCGATCTCCGGCGCCTTGGGCGGCTCGCGCTTCGGCGGCATTTCGCGCGAGGGTAGGATGATGCTGCCTTTCCGCGGCTGCTCGTAGCTCGACACGCCGTACCGCTGGAGCATCTCGTAGATGCACTCGAGGTTCCGGCGCATCGTGACCTCGCGCTGCGGCCACAGCCAGCCGACGCGCACCTCCGGGTCACGCCACAGGATGCGCAGCGCCTCGCCGGACTTGAGCGAGCCGGCCGTTTCGGGGGTGACGTGCACGACGCTGGCCAGGCGGAAGACCTCCTCCACGAGCCCGTTGCGCGCGCGCAGGCCGATATCCATCGACGTGCCGGAGCTCTCCAGGAGCTCGAAGCGGCCCTTCTCCGAGGTCTGCAGCAGCTGACCGCGCCCGGTGCGGGTCGGCTGGTGGCGCCGACGCGTGCCGGCGTCGTCGCTCTGCACGAGCGTCGGGTCGCAGTTCTTGCCGATGGCCGAGAACACGTGCGAGCTCAGGCGATCGGACTGGTCGAGCATGGGCTCCAGCCCCTCAAAGTCGCTGAGGCCCCACGGTGTCTCTCCGGGCGTGTTGCGGTACCAGGTGGCGGGGCAGCGCTGCGCCCCGTGGGGGATGCGTTGCAGCTCGGGGATCGGCTTGTCCTCCTCCCACTCGATCGGCACCATCTGATACGTGATGCGATCGGTTTTGTTCCACTCGGTCGTCTGCCAGAAGGGCCGGATGGAGCGCTTGCCCGTCCGATCGCGCACCGGCAGCTCGACCTGTACCTGACGAATGATGCGCTCGGGCTGCCATGCTTCGGCGTCGCTCCACTTGAGCACCTTGAACTCGCTCGGCTTGTAGATGCCGAGGTGGATCTTCCCGCCGATGACGCTGGGGATCTCGACGGCCGTGCCGCCACCGCCAGCCATGTTGCGGCCCTCCGCGAACAGGACGCGCAAGTTGTTCGACTTCACCACCGCGCGCAGCACCTCTTGGGTGTCCTCGTCGGCGGCGACCTTGATCACGGTCGGGCTGCCGAGCATGAGGCCGGTGTTGCGCGAGACGATGACGCTCGCCACCGGGACCGGCATGTCGGGCTTGCGGTTCGCCGGCGAGCCTGCGTTCAGGGGAACGAACCCGCGGGGGAAGTACCGCTCGCGCAGGTAGTTGGTCTTGTGGTCGCGGCTGGAGCCGTCCCAGTACTGGTCCAGGTGGTCGTGCTGGGTGTTGTTGAAAAAGTGCCAGGCCGCCTCGAATTGCTTGGCGTCCTCGGTCTCCGGCAGGTTGAATACCGTGACCGGCGCGTCCCCGGTCTCCTCGATGATGTAGTCTTCCGCCACGCCGGCAGGCTACCTCGTCACCCTGGCGAGCACGCGAAGCGGGTCAGAACGGCGGGCGGTCGGTCCGTGCCGCGAGCGGGAGCAGGCCGTCGTGCTTGTCGGCGGCCTCGCGTTTGCGCAGCGGGACCAGGTGCTCGGGGATGCTGGCCGCGATCGAGAGCAGGTAGAGGTTGTGCTCGATGGGCGTGTTGCGCGGATCGCCTGCGCCGTAGAATGTGGCGACCACGACGCCTTCGGGGGCGAGAACGGCGACGGGTATCCTCGAGCCGAGGTCGCGGTGGGTCTGCTCCATCTCGGCGAGCATGGAGATGCGGTGCTCGTCGCCACGGCCGCCGGGCAGCCGGAGGCACGCGGCGCGCAACGAGGAGCACCGCATGAACATCCAGGAGCCGAGCCGGCGGGGGCGCTTCGGCGCCGGCGGATCGAGCTGCTCGAGGTCGCCGAACATGCGCTCGATGCTATCCCATCCATCGAGCGTGGGCAGGCCAGGGGCGGCGGGGGTGGGGACTGGCACCACTTGGCGGCGCAGCACTTCGGGTTTCTCATCGTTCTTGTCCAACATCTCGACCTCCTCCACGCCGACGCCGGCCCGTGAGCCCCTATTCAGGGGGACCTCAGTACAAATCTACACGAGCGGCTGCTTGCTCGCCCACCGCTCCATGTCGACCAGGTTCCAGCGCGCCGAGGTCGGCAGCGCCTCGCGTTCGGCGAGGACGGCCCGCCACTGCTTGGCCGCGTCCGCCTGCGCAACTTCTGCGGCCCACAGTTCCAGCGTCAGAGCGCCGATGTCGTCGAGAGCGGCCTGTTGGCCGGCGACGATCTGCTGGAGGACGCTGGCCCTCAGCGCCGTCCAACGCTTCCTGACCTCGCGGCAGGCAAAGGCCGCTCGCCGGAGGGCCAGTTTCACCGCGCGGGCCTTGGCGAGGACGCCGGCGGCATCGCCGAGGGCATTCACGCTGCCACCTGCGCCGTGGGCAGCACGCGGTCGAGCACAGCTTCCACCGTCTCCACCTGCGGGTCGCGGTCGAGCACGGCCTGGATGGCGGCCTCGAGCACCTCGCCGGCGACGCCGCGCCGGACCACCCGGTAGAAGGGCCACCGCGGCGCGCGGGCCGGCTCTGGCTGGAAGTTGAAGCGGGTGCTGGAGCTCTCGGCCTCGGGCCAGCGGACGTCGAACCGGAGCGCGTTCAAGCCGCCGTTGTGCTCGAACTTCCACGCCTCGTCCTCACAGATGGCCACCCAGCCGACGTTGCCGCCCGAGGTCGCGATGTCGCCCGGCTTGAGGTCGCGCCACAGCACCCAGCCGGTGGGCGCCAGCGATGTGTTCCATACGGACTGGTCCATGGCGCCGTTGTTGGTGCCGATCTCGTAGGCCCGGCGGATCTCGTCGATGATCCAGCGGTCGTCGGTCCGGAAGGCGCCCTCGGGGCTGCCCACCGGCGGGGTGTGGGTGGCGATGATCTGGCCACGATGGATGACGACGAGCATCTCTTGGATGCCGGAGTCGCGCGCGGCCGAGGCCTCGGGCCGGTCCATGAGGAGGTCGTGGTAGGAGGGGATGATGTGCACGGAGAGCATGGTCGGGTGGGACGCCGGCCCCGCGGCCATGTTCACGGCTGAATGCGCGCGGCCCGGCAGCCGTCCTTCGGGGCCATGCCGAAGCTCTACATCAACATCGACATCGACAAGACCGGGAACCAGACCTTGAACGTCGACGGCGATCCGTCCCTGTGGCCGCTGGTCGGCCGCCTCGCTGCATCCGTTGTCCCACCCATGATCAGGCTCAGCGACCACCCGGACGACTACGAACCGCGCCTCGCCGCCGCCCAGCGCGAGATCGCCGACCTGCAGGATCGCCTCGTCCGGTGCGCAGTCGAGGACGAGGCCCTGCGCACGCGCGACAAGATGGAGTTGCAAGCCCAGCTCGGCGAGCTCCCCTGGTTCACGGATTTCTGGGGGCGTACCCGCGAGCGGCCGGTGCTCATCGGCCAAGACCTCACCGGCCGCACCTTCTATGTCCTGGACGAGGAGGACCCGCGCATCGTCGGTGGGTCCAGCGACCTCTTCGGGAAAGCCCTCCTCACCATCGGCTGGTCCGGCAAGGGCGATGTCTTGGCCTGGGCGGCCTTGATGCGGGACCACCTCGCTGGCGCCGCGCAGGTGGCCGAGCTCATGCAGCCGCGCATCGCCCGTCTCAACCAGCGCGACAACGACGCGCCCCCGCTCACGCTCGCCGACGCTGTTCGCGGCCTCCTCGCTGACCAGGCGATCGCGGTCGAGCACGAGGCCGAGCTCAAGGTGATCGGCGCGGCCCTGGAGCCGCTACGCAAAGACATGTCGCTCACCACGAGCTCGATCCCCGAGGCGCTCAAGATCATCCACCGCGAGTACTCCGACCGGGTCGCGAGCATCGGCGCCTTCGACAGCCAGGCCGACATCGTCGACGGGATCCTCCGGCCGGTGCTCACCGCGGACGATGGTGACAGCATCGAGCACTTGGCCAGCATCGCCCGTGCCGAGATCGAGCGTCTCGAGAAGAGCGACCAGACCGTGCGCGGCATCCTCGAGGAGGCCATCGGCCGCACCCCGGACCCATCCCGGTCCACGGAGCAACTCGCGCGCGACCTCGCCACGCGGTTGGCGTATCCGCAGATCAGGGGCGCGGCCGAAACTTCGGATACGGCATCGAAGCCGGCAGACGACGTCGCATCGCCGGCGTGAGGCCGAACAGGTAGCGGAGGTTGCCCGTGTGCTTGAGCTTGCGGGTGACCGCCGCGAGGGCGATGCGCAGCCAGGCGCGCAGGTCCTCCGCGGTCGCGCTGCGCAGGGGCGTCGGCGCGCCGCGGTCCATGAGCTTGTCGACGGCGTACTGCCAGCCGCGCTCGCGCCCGCGGATCTTGGAGAGGGTGCGCTCGTTGAATGTGCGCCCGTCCGGGAGCACGCGGATCGTCCGCGCGGTCCCCAAGCCGGCGAAGACCGCGTTGCTGGCCTGGTAGATGGTGCCGAGGTGCCCGGGGAACACCACCTCGCCACTGAGCGAGGTGCGCGGCACCGGGTCGGCGAAGCTGACGACGCCGGCGTAGCCGCGGCCGCGCAGCTCGGCGAAGGCGCGGGCGATGAACCAACTCTCGCCGTTCGCCGGGACGTCGTCGAGCAGCACCAGCCGCCCGAGCTCGACGGCCTCGGCTTTCGGGCAGGGCAGGCAGGCCAGGACCTTGTCCTGCGCAGGGTGGGTGAAGACGGCGATGCCGACCAGCGCGCCGCCGCGGTAGAGGCCGATCCGCTCACGCGCGGCGCCCATGCTGCCCGAGTAGTGGTGCGCCTCCACGAAGGCGCGGGCGATGTTGTCGGCCCCGCGCCCGTCGATCGGGGCGACCTCGTAGCGGCGCGGGTCGATGACCTCGCCGGCGGGCCGGTAGCTGGCCCGCCCGCCGCGCCAGCGCTGGACGGCGTCAACGAGCACGCCGCGGTCCCTCGAGGTCGTGGTCCGCGGTCTGGGTGGCGGTCCGGCGCGCGGGCGGGGTTTCGTCCTGC
>ERZ650308.36-NODE-36-length-72143-cov-9.775330_pt1 | contig 72143 bp, 95 predicted proteins | sample MGYA00376244_ERZ650308 | MGnify/ENA primary metagenome ERZ650308 (study PRJEB26733, sample SAMN07839295) | wastewater metagenome | biome: small river; feature: stream; material: water | place: USA: North Carolina | collected 2016-04-26 ... | reverse complement strand
CCTACCCGACGCTTGATGCGGTGTTTGTTGAAGGCCCAGCGGTCTCTGGTTCGTACTTCCCGTTTGCCTACTTCCGCTACAACAAGGCGTCGACCACCGGGGATCCAAACTCTCAGGCCTACAAGACCACGAAGAAGATGGTCAAGTACCTGGGCATGGACTACGAGGCCGTGGCCAACTCGATCAACGAGAACCCGGATGTGGCCGACGTCGAGCAGGCCATGCTGGTTCTGGGCGTGCCCCCGGTGTCAACCAATCCAGCCGAGAACCGGTACCTGTTTGACTACTTCGACAACCTACATGCCGTGGGTGGGGGCAATGCTTCGGCCACTGCAGCTGCCGTGCTTTCCAAGATTGCCGCTGGCAACGAGTCGTTTAACACGATTGCCTCCAGTCTTTTCAACGACATCTTCACGAGCCACACCATCCTGATCCAGGATGCGCGGTTCAAGATGGCACTGTCCCACGGCGGCGTATTCAAGCGCTTGGTGGCAGGCACGTTGGGTGTGGTGGGCACATACACCAGTTCCTACGGCGCGACTTCAGTACAGACACCATCGGTCGATGAGTACGGCAGCGAAACCATGATGCAAGTGCCTGTCAAGGTTCACCGCTACCAGCACCAGTTGTCCAAGAACTTGTACGAAGAAGTCTTGGTCTGTGACCTGAAGATGACCTACTACGTTTGGGGCGGCTACACGACGGTCGGTGACGAGACGGATTCGATCCTCTTGATTCCCGTGGATCGTGCGGTCACGCAGACCTACGAGATCTCGCTCAAAGAGCAGCTCTATGCCCGCTCTATGCACTTTGTCTTCAACAGCCGCGTGGTGACCAAGGTCAAGTGGTATCAGCAGTCTTGGTTCAAGATCGTGATGATCATCATTGCCATTGCCATCATCTATTTCACAGGGGGCACGGGATCAAAGTTCTCGGCAGCAATCGTTGAATTTGTGGGGATTACAGGCACCGCAGCCATTGTGGCCGCCATTGTCATTGACGTGGTTTTAACCGGCATGATCTTCCAGAAGATCTTCCCGCTGTTCGTGAAAGTCTTTGGTCAGGATGTGGCCACCTTGATTGCCGTTGCCGCCATGGTGTACCTGGGCTACCAGGTCAGCGTGAACGGTGTGGCGGGTGCTCCCTATGCCGGCGATCTGCTCATGTTGAGCAATGGCTTGAGTCAAGCCGTGCTTCAAGCCAAGATGTCTGACCTCATGGATCAGGCCAAAATGTTCGAGCTTTACCGCGACGATCAAGTAAAAGAACTCGATGAAGCCAATAAGCTTTTAGAGAACCAAGTTGTTTTAAGTCCGTTCACCATCTTTGGGGAAAAGCCCGAGGAGTATTTCAATAGAACGGTACACTATGGCAATATCGGAACATTGGGGATCACTGCAATTTCCTCCTACGTGGACATGGCACTCACCCTTCCGAAGATTCAAGACACGTTAGGAGAACCCATTTATGGCTGATTATTCATTGGCGAACTGGTATCAAGGCCAGCAACAACAACGCCCCTACTCTTTTAGCAACTGGAACACTCCGGTTGCTGTACCCGGCACTGCCGGCGCACCCCCTGCCATGATTGGTGCTGACTACGAACAAATGCCCGGACAGGGCATGTTTGCCGGCAGCGCAGTCAATCGCTCCATGGCACCAATGGCTACTCCAAGCCCAAGCTTGATGACGACTGACCCCAACATGGGGAATTCGTTTACTGGCTGGCTTCGTAGCAACGGTGTCATTGACAGCATTGACCCACAGACGGGCCAGAAAGTTGGTGGCTACGGTGGCTTGGCTCTCGGTGCAGTGCAAGGTCTGGGTAGTTTGTACCTGGGCATGCAGCAGTACAACTTGGCCAAAGACGCGCTTGCCAACAGCAAGAGTCAGTTTGAGCGCAACTATGCTGCTCAGAAGACAACCACCAACGCATCACTTGAAGATCGCCAGCGCGCACGCGTGGCATCCAACGGCGGCGCTTACCAGTCGGTGGGCGAATACATGGCACAGAACGGAGTCAAGTAAATGAACGGTCCTATCACTTGGCGGACCGTTGCAGGTCCGTCGTTGACTGATGCCAGCCGTCCGCTGGACTCTGCTCAACGCATGATCACTTCTGGCTTCGGTGCATTTGACGATGCGCTCAAGCAGCAATCTGCCATCGACGAGCAGAACTTCAAAATCCAGAAAGAAAACAACACCAACGCATTCTTGAATCGCTTGTATCAAGCCCAAGGTGCCGACGGTATGAAGGCGCTGCAGGATTCAGGCGAACTCCAGACCATGTTGTCTGGTTTTGGTGCGCAGGTTGACCAGACGGCTGCACGTACCGCGCTCGACACTCGCCTGGGTACCTTGCAAAAGCGTGACCAAGAAGGCTGGGCCTACGACAACGCAGCGCTGGATCAGAAGGAAGCCCCTGTCATTGATCAAGCCAAGGGCCTCATTGCTCAAGGCAAACTTGACGAAGCCGGCCCCATCATCAGTGGCTTGTCGACTCGCAACCAAGCGACGCTCTACAACCAAGCCGATGCCAAAACCCAAGAATTGCTGCAGCGCAAGTGGGCCGCTGAGAAGCATCCTTTGGAAATGGACAAGCTGCGCGCTGAGATCAACAACAGTCGCACGTCTGGTGCACTGAACAGCTTGAACCTGACCAAGGGCAAGCTGGAACTGGCTGACTTGCAAGAGTCTCGAGACCTGCAAAACACCGTGGCCGGCGCTCAGTCGGACTACGTGCAGCTGCGTGACACGATTGGCAAGCAGATGGGCAATCTGGCAAGTCAAGTTGTTGTGGATGGCAAGGCTTTGCCGATGACAACGTCTGGACACCCAGACTTTGGCAACATGACAGAAGGCCAGATTGCTGCGTATGACGCTGCTGCAACCAAAGCCAACATGCCAATCTCGAAGACTTTGATCAACGGCGACACGCAAGCCGCCAATGATTTCTTGGCTTCATTGGAGAAGTCAGGAAAATACAAGGCATCGACCCTCAAGAAGTTCAAGACTGACATCCGCGCAGGCTTTGATACCTACGGCAACAGCGGTTTGGTGGGTAACGACGCGTGGGAGCGTACGGTGGGCAATGCCCAGAACAAGGTTGCCTTGCAGGAAATGAAGGCCCAGAACTGGAATGCCCCAGGCAACCCTACGACTGTGACCGATTACGAGGCCTTGGCCAAAGATGTGCCCAACCTGATCGACAAAACCGACGGCCGCGCACCCGAAGAAGACGTGGCAGCTGTGCAATCACTGGTTTACGAGATGGCTACGCGCGGTATCGAGACCAAACCTGGCTCTGGCAAGTTCATCACGCCGTCTGTCAACGACATGCGCAACGCTATTCGCACGGCACAAGGCGGTTGGTTCACTGATGCACAGCGCGCAAACAAGGTGCGAGACATCTTGCAGCAATCCATGCAGACTGATGTGGTTCGAGCACGCATTGCCGAGGCAGAAAAAGCCCAAAAAATGCAACGCAAGCAGGCTGTTGCCGAGATTGTTGGTAAACCAGCACCTTGATTGGCTGATAATGGAGGGGCACTGGAAACGGTGCCCCTCTTTTTTTATGGTTGATGCAAGATCAGCCACCCGATAAGCAGAAAGACGCGCATGGCTGATATTTCCCGTGACTTTTTTAACGATGCCTCCACTCAAGAGATGGAAGCAGACGCCCAGCGCGGGCTGTCAAAGAAATACGATGCACTGCAAGCAGCCAGTGATGACAAAATTGCGCACCTCAAAGAGCTGATTCGCACCAATCCTCGCAATGACGACTTGTACTGGAAAAGCCGCCAAGGTTCGACCCTGTTTGAAGATGCCAAGGACATTGGTTTGTCGACTCTCCAGGGTCTGGACAGCTTGGCCAAGGTTCCGGCCATGGCTTATGACAAGGCTACGACCGGCAATTTCTATGGGCCCGAGACACAGAAGATCTCGGCCATGTCGAACGAGCGTGAGAAGCTGAAATCAGCGCTCTCGCAGTACAAGACACAGGAACGAAACCTTGCTGCCAAGGATGCAGGCGACGCCGCGAGCGAAGCGGTAGGCGGCGGCGCTGCAGGAACAGCGGCACGCATTGCTGCCGAGTTCGGTGTGTCCTTCTGGGAGTCTTTGAAAGACCCCGGCAGCATCCCTGAGTTCGTGGCTCAACAAGCCGCGCAGCTGGGCGTGGCCGGCAAGGTAGGCCGTGGAGTCGAAATGGCTGCAACCGCTGCTGCCAAGGTGGCTCCGAAGGTTGCGGCAACCCGCTTGGGTGAGATGGCTCTCGAAAAGAGTGCCACCGCAGGGGCTGTGGCCACCGGTGCCGCGCTGCAAGGTGTGGACGTTGGCTCAGACACCATGGAACGTCTCATGGCTCTGCCTGACGCGCTGTGGGAACAAAACCCTCAGTACCTTGAGCTCGCCATGACGATGCCGGCTGCTCAAGCCAAGCAGCAGATTGCCTCCGAGCTCGCCACGCAGGCCACTTTGGCAGCGGCCGGTAGCTCGTTGGTCAGCACCAAGCTTGTCCCAGGCGGTGCGGCACTGGAAAAAGCGCTTGTTGGCAAGGGCAAAGCCAGCATTGGCATGGTGCCCAAGGTGTTTGCTGCTGAAGGCACACAAGAAGGCTTGGAAGAAGGCTCCGGCCAGACTTTTGCCAACCTCGGTGTCCAGCAAGTCAACCCTGCGCAGTCACTGGCAGAAGGTGTGGGCTCAGCGGCCGGTCAAGGCGCTGCGATGGGTGGCATTTTGGGCGGTGGCATCCAAGCTTTGAACACCACGATGCCGGAATCGCTCAAGAAACTGGCCGTGGCCACTGAAAAAGAAGCCACTGACACGCAAACGTTGCAGGCCGTGACCAAGACCGGCGATGTGTCGGCATTGGTTGACCCCAACAGCGCAACCTACAACCCAGGCTTGGCCGTGCAGGGCCTGCAAGCGCATGCCGCACAAGAAGGCAAGACGGACGAGCAGAAACAAGCTGCTTTTGAGCAGGCCGCACAGATTGTGGCCAAGGCAGAGTCACGCGTTCAGGCTTTGAAGAGTAGCTTGGGTCGAATCACCAAAGACGGTCTAGAAGCTGACTTGGCTCAGGCCCAAGAAGCCCTGGCAAACGCCGATACCACGGATGCCGCACAGGTTGCTGCCATCAATGCGTGGATCTCAGGGGTGCAGGGCAAGCTCGAGCGCTTCGATGCCAAGGCAGCTGAGGAAACACTGGCCAGCCGCTTGGTTGAGATCACCGATTTGGAGAACCAGATCGTCACGGCCAAGGATGCCGTGTCGTTGTTCAACAAAGACGTGAAGTCGACGTCCGTCGATGTGGAAACCGAAGCCAAGAACATCACGGCAGCTGATCCCGTGGCTTCACAGGCTGCAGCCACCAAGATCATCAACTTGTCGATGGCGATTCCTGAGCGCTTGAGCCCTCAGACCGCACAGGCTTTGGCCAATGACGCATCGAACGGGCTGACTGATGCTCAGCGCACGTACTTCCGTGAGTTCTCGACTGCGCGCGCACAGGAAAACAGCTTGTTGAAGCTGGGTGATGTCAGCAAAGACATCTTCCTGGGTCGTGCCGGGGACAAGAAAAAGAACATCTCGCAGATGCTTGGCATTGCCAACTACCGCGAGCAGTTAAATGCAGCGTTTGGCAACAAAGATGCCAAGACCGCTGCCAATTTGCTGGGTCTTTTGAGCAAGTTCAAGAATGACCACGAACAAAAAGCCACGCTGGTGGATGAAGCCTATACGGCAACCAAACAGGATGGCAAGAACCGTCGCCTCATCAAAACTGAGGCTGGCTGGATCGTAAAAGAGGGGGCTTGGATCACGGACGAAGCTCGGGTGAAGAACGGCGGGTTGAACATCACCGCTGCATCAGCCAAGTTGCCAACCCAGATCCGAACTGAAGCAGATGCGTTGATCGCTGCCTATGCAGAGCTTGACGCTGCCAACAACTTTGTCTTTGGTGGAAACGATGTCAAGAACGTATCACCCGCCCAGGGGAACCAAGCAAGCTCTGAACAATCCACAGCGTCCTCGGCAGAAGCAAGTGCCGATGCGCGAACTGCAGGCAGTGAGCAGGGAACCACAGAGTCAGATGTTCAGGGCAGCGACGCAGGTGCTGCAAGTCAAGCCAGTGAAGCTGATGGAGTAGCCTCCGGCTTTTCTGCGAACACTGCAGAAGCTGAGTCAACTCAGACAACTACAGTTGAAACTCAGTCTACTGAGAAGACTAGCACACCTGAAGTAGTTTCTGAAGAGAGTGCTGCAGACACGGCAGTCGCAGACGTGCCCGAAGCGGCACTTGAAGATGCCAAGAGCACTCAAGGCCTGTCGGTTTTCCAAGACAAGTCGTCTGATGATGTGTTGCCTGCCGGCACAGTGCTGGGCTCTGTGTACCGCACGCTCAACAAGGCTGTGGCGTTCCTGACTCAGACCAAGAAGCGCATCGAGAAGGATGCGGACATCGCCAAGGATCGTCCGTTGGTTTCGGTCGACAACCTGCTGAGCTTGTGGAACGCCGGCACTGTGGTGCCAACCGACTTCTTTGCCGAGTCCTTGACCGATGAAGAAATCGGGTCGCTTAACAACTTCCAGAAGTTTGCCAACCAGTGGGCACCGGTCATCCGCGAGCAGCTGATCAAGGGTGGCTTGCCCAATGCCAAGTCTGGCAAGGGCCCGCGTGAGGACTTCCTGTTTGAAGACCCGATTCAGGACTTCCTGGGCGCAGACGGCAAGGTCGATGAGAACCTGGTGACCGCCATTGCCTACGGTGCCTACAACTACATGAGCGAAGCCGTCAATGGCTCGGCGCTCAAGGACGCTGAGGCAATCCTGAAGATGCACGGCCTGCGCGAGACCATGGATGTGTCAGTGACCGGCCAAGGCATGAACGCCCTGTCCAATCTGGCTACTACCCAAGACCGCGCGGCTGCCAACATCGGCAAGTACATCGTCGACGCCTTGGGCCTGCGTGCCAACAGCAAGGCAGAAGCCAACTACATGGCCAAGCTGGAAACGGCATTTGGCTTGCACGGCGTGGTGCTCTTGGCTTCACAGAATCTGATCGACACCGTGAACTACACCGGTGCCGAGATGAATGATTTCATCGATGGCTTGAATGTCAGCAACGAAAACGCACAGTTCGAGTACGTGCGTGTGGTTCGATCCAAGCTGAAGCTGGCCGGTGCCAACAAGGAGATCAAGGATTCGACCGTGGGCGCGCGCGGGGTGTTGACCCGCATGTTCAGCTCAGAGGCTTCTCCAACCTTTGCATTGTGGGTGCCTCGCCGCTTCAGCCAAGCCACGGCCAAGAAGACCGGCCAAAACATCACCGAGCAGCAACGCAAGATTCTGGATGCTGCCCAGCAGGTACCGCACCGCATCATCCCATCGATGTGGAATGCGCTGCAAGTGCTGGGTGACACTGTGATCCTGCAAGCCGCTGGCTGGAAAGAGTACGACGAATCGAAGGTGCAGTTAGAAAACCGACTGACCATGCAAGCCAAGAACGAAGGCTTGGAAGTGCAGCTTGAAGCCATGAAGAACTTGGTTCAAGACGCTGAAAAGAACAGCCCCAACAAACTCGAGCAAGCGTTTTACGCAACCTATGAGGTGTGGCGGAACTTCCGTGTCGGCATTGCCACGCAGGACATGAACCCACAGAGCAGCAAGATTCACCGCTTTATGTTCTACCGTCCTGAGTGGGTGACAAAGCTGGACTTGAGCGATGTCAAGGCCATGAACCGTTTTGAGCTCTCCGTGGCTCAAGCGTTTGGGGTCAAGGTTGACCAGCAGAACAACGAAGCCACGCTGCAGATGTTCAACGATCGCATGGCCGATAACGACGGTGCCATCAAGAAGCTGGCCATGGCCGTGGCAACTGCCATCGAAGCCGGCAAGGCAGATGCCCTGACCGGCGGTCAAAAGCAAGACGTCGCTGAGTTTGCCGCCGGCCGCGAAGGCATGCAAACACTGCAAGCCCTGGTGGCATACGGCAAGGTGCTCAATGCCCAGGCTCAGCGCGCAGGTGGGGCTGATGTCGGTGAAGTCACCGTGCACATGCTGGTGGGTGTGGACGGCAAGACCAACGGCCCAATCCTGACTCAGTTGGCTCTGGGTGCTGCAGACACGGTCAAGGAGCTCTTTGCTCGACTGAACCGTGGCGGCATGTACAAAGGTGATGACGGCGTCGTCAACTACAACCACTGGTACGAGCGCGCAACCAGCTTGGACCTGTACGAAGACTTGGCCTACCAGATCCTGAGCGGCATTGCCGTGACCAAAGAGCTGTCTGCCATCAGCGTCTTCACCAAGGAGTTGATCGACAAGAACGAGAAGGTCACCCCTGCCGGCCGTAACTTGGCCAAGACGCCGCTGACCGCTTTCATCTTTGGTTCATCCATTGATGGTTCGGTGCGCAGCATGCAGGAAGCCTTTGTCCAGCAGGTGATTGACCGCATCGAAGCGGTGGCCACTGGCCAAGACAAGAAAACCAGCCGCGTGGACTTGATCCGTGGTTTGAACACGTTGCTTGGCACCCAGCTGTCGGAGAACACCCCGATCGAAGCGTTGATGGCACGTCCCTTCACCAAGGCCGACCGTCAGAAGCTCGCTGAGAAGTTCTACGAGCAGATCGGTTCACGAGTCGAAGAGACCATGAAGGGCTACTTCGAGACGTATCTGAACCGCCGCAACGAGATCAACCGCACGATCCAAGGATCGTTCGAGATCTACAACGCGATTTACCAAGACCTGCGGGCCAACGAAATCCAGCGCTTGATTGACGCCGGCGAGATCGACACAGTTGAACGTGACGGCAAGAAGGTACCGATCCACAACATGACCGTGGCTCAAGAAAAAGCGCTGCGTGAGAAGGTCAAAGCGATCCTCCCGTTTGCCAACACGGCCTACACCGTGGACGACAATCAGTTGGATGCGGGTTTGTTCATGGCCAAGACCAATCCAGTCACGAGCGATGAAACCAGCAACCGCGTGAAGATTCAGTTGGGCAAACGGATCCCCAAAAAGAACGGCTACCCCGTGTCAACGATGAACGGCCAAGCCATGACGCAGAGCGAGCGCAGCCCCGGTGTGGCTGGCTTGCCGTACTTCATGCACTCGCTGGACAGTTTCATCATGCACATGTCCCTGATCGGGACTGAGACACTCAACGTGCACGACGAAGCAGCCAACGGCGTGGGCAATGTGGAGAAAACGGCCAAGGCCATCAACAAGTCGACATGGGAAGCCATGTTGAAGTTCTCTCCTGCCACCGAGAGCTACCAGATGCTGGTGCGTGCAGTCGAGAACACGATCAAGATGCTCGATGCAGGTGAGTTGTCACCACAAGCACTGGCCGGCATCAAGCAGGCGTTGCGTGCCCAGCTGCCTTACGCGCTGCGCAAGAGCGTTTCTGACGAGAAGCTGGCATCGGTGGTGTTGGACTTGGCTTTCAAGGCCCAGTTCGATGCGAACAAGGTGCGTTTGGAAACCTTGGCTCAGATGGAAGCCATCGACCAGTACACCTGGGAAGGCGGCGAGTACCGCGTGACAGCACAGGACCGCCAGAACGCCCAGGAAGCCCTCCAAAGCCACCTGCAGGTATCTGCGGTCAACCCAGCGCTGATTGCGGCTGCTGAGCGCCTGAACAAGGCTTTGGCAGAGACGTCCGTCAAAGCCGAACCGGTGGCAGTGAAGCAGGACAAGACCGTGGGTGGCAGCACGCTGGGTGAGCTTGGCAAGCCAGCGATCCCAAGCGACCGCGACCTGGTGGATTTCTTCAGGGTTAACCCTAATGCCACGGCTAAGCAAGTCATTGAATTGCTGTCTGCAGCAGGGCGCTTGAACCCAATTAACCGCAAGCTGCTCCAGCTGGTCAGCCGTGTGGTCTCAGCCGATTTGTCGATCCAGTACGTGACTGCGCGAACCACTGACGATCAGGTGCTCGAGAAGGCCAAGACGCCATCGCGCGGCTGGTACGTGGTCAAGGGCAATGCCGAGTCGATCTACGTGTTGAGCCCTGAGTTCAAGAACTCGGGCTTGACTGCAGAGACGTTGCTGCACGAGTTGATCCATGCCGCTGTGGCCAAGACGATTGCTGATCCGTCGGCCGAGGGCAAGAAGCTGGTAGCCGAATTGGAAGCTCTGATGGCCAAGGCCAAGGAGTTTGCGGCTGCCAACGGTCTGACCCAGTTCGATGCAGCACTGGTTGACGTGCAAGAGTTCGTGGCTTGGGGCATGAGCAATCTGGCTTTCCAGAAGGAAGTGCTGACCCAGATCACGTTTGAGTCGAAGACCCGTGGCAATGCCTTGATCACTGGCATGGAGAAGTTCATCTCCACGCTGATGGGCATGCTCTACAAGAAGCCAGATGAGAACCTGAACAGTGGTCTGTCGGTGCTGGTGGGCAACGTGTCGGGTCTCTTTGCCGATGCGGCCAAGCAGAATGCCAAGGCAACTAGCCTGAACCTTTCTCAGGCAACCAATCCCGGGTCACCGTACAGCACCGCCCAGGTGTTCCGCGCGCTAGACAAAGGCAACGTCAGCGCTGCGTTCCAAAGCCACCTGAGCAATCTGCTCACTGGCATGGTCCAAGCTGTCTACGGCCCCATGGGTGCGCTGAAGTCGGCTATGGCCTCAACGGTTGCTGCCACACCGATTGACGCATGGTCCAAGGTGCTGGCATCTGGCCAAGCCGTGTTGGCCTCAAAGCTTGTGAACTCTGGCTTTGCTGCCAGTGCACAGGAAGTGTTTGTGATGGAGCAGGTCGAAGCCACCGTGGCTACGGCACTCAGCATCACTGACATCACCACCAAGCCCGCTTACCGCGAGCTCTACAAGTTGTTCTCGGAAGCCAAGGCCACGCTGACAGCACAAGACTTTGTCAACGCTGGCTTCACGCAAGCTGACTATGACTTCGTGTTTGATGTGGAAGCTGGCAACGGTGACCGCTCAGACTACTTGTCCCGCTTTGCTGCCATCGGCATGGCCAATGAGAAGTTCAAGGGTCTGCTGAACTTCAAGACTGAAGCTGGCCGCGTGAACTTGGGCAATGAAGGCTCGTTGTTTGACCGCTTGAACGCTTGGTTTGAACAGATCTTGGCCTACTTCAACCACAAGGCAACGAACACGTTTGCCGGCCAGAAGGCTGATGCCAAGTTGGAAGCGTTGATCGATCGTCTGATGGACATCGAAGCCAAACACCGCTTTGCTGCGCAAGCTGGTGAGTCCCAGTTCCAGAAGTACGGCGATGTCGTCGAAGACATGACCAAAGGTCTGGTCGATGCTGGTAAGCAAAAGCTGATCGACTTTGCCAACAGCCCGATCGTTCGCAATTCCTCGTCTGGGGTGGTGAAGTGGGGTGCCAACATTGCCAAGGTTGCGGCTTCGGGTCGTGCTGCTGCTGTCATGACGGCATTGCGCAGTCTGCGTGACCACGCAACTGACGAACGTGACGGTATCTGGTCTGGCTTGATGCGTGAAATGAAGGGCCCTGGGGAACTGGTGCAAGCGTTGTTGCTGATGACGAAGCACAGCGAGAACCTTCGCCAGAATGCCGTTGCCCAAACGGCCAGCGTGTTGGTGAAGGAATTCAAGGACGCCGGCAAGAGCTTGACCAAGGAAGGCAAGAAAGCGTTGACGTCCGTGCTGCTGCGAAGTGGAGCGCACCATCTGTTGGGCCAGTATTCGTTGGCTCAGATTGCACAAGTCGTGGGCAGCAACGCGGCGCTGGACCAAGAGATCAGCACTGTGGAGGCATCACTGTCTTCTGGCCTCAAGACCTTGCACATCAACCAAGCCAAAGGCTTGGGCTACTACAAGGCCACTGACCTGAACACAGTGCCCTTTTTGATGAAGAACGCCCATGTGATTGCGCGCATGCTGGGTACCCAGTACGCAAGCCAGATCACTGAAGCGCAAGCCGCTCAGGAAGAAGCCAAGATTGCTACGCTGGTCTCGCTCTATGCGATCAAGTACAGCACCATGGCTCAGCGTCAGGCAGTGGCTGCCGTGATGGAGCAGGAAAATGTGCGCACCGATGGCAACGGCGTTGACTTGATGCTGAAGTTGCACAAAGACATGGAGCAGGAATCGTTGGATCGCCTCTTCAATGGCAACCCTGTGCAGATGATCCATGGCTACACGCCTGAGATCTACGATGCCTACGTGACGATCGAGGTGGCCAATGAGATCGAGGGTGCTCGACTGGTGGCTCAGGGCTACGAGAAGTCTGATGCGGTGACCTCCGACAAGAACGTGCCGGATGCGTCGGGTGCCTACGGTGTCAAGCAGCATCTGTACATCCGCCGTGATGGTGGCATGACTCGCCGCGTGTCAGGTGTGATGTCGCTGACCGGCATGAAAGCCAAGGGCACGACAATCCACAACGGGTTCATGAACACGAACACCTACCAGGGAACCTGGAATGCGTCGCTGCAGAACTCGGTGAATATTGCCAAGCAAGGTGAGCTGGCTGCCATGGCGTCGAATGTGAATTTCGATCCTTCGGCCAACAAGCAGGTGAACGTCTCCCCGGTTTTTGATGACAACGGCAACGTGGTTAACTGGACCCACCTGATGGGCGGTCACACCAAGGACACAACCTTGAAGCGTGAGAACCGCTTCGACAAGGTAATGGGTACCTTGGCTGGCTCTATCATCGACAAGCACAAGGGCCGTGAGCTGAACGAGCAGTCGATCGGCGCACTGTTGGACCAGTACACGGTCGAAAAGGGTGTGACCCCATGGTCGTACACGGAGGTCGGTCCGCTCTCGAGCGATCCTGAGAACCGTGAGCTCTGGAACCTGTTGCCTGAGCAGACGCGCATGGACATCCGCAAGGTCTGGGGCCGTGATGCCATCATGATCCGCAAGGACTCGATGGACATCGTGTTTGGCTACCGCAAGTTGTCGGCTGGAGACTTCCTGAACAAGGAGCGCAGTGACTTGGATGGCTTGCAGAAGACAGCGCGCGAGCTCTTCCACTCATTGGCTTTGTACCGTGGCATGAACACGGATGCTGCTGATGACTGGGCCAAGCGTCTGGGCGCTGCAGTGGTCAAGGGTGAGCGCGGGTGGCAAGAAATCTACAAGGAAGTCAAAGACATCGTAGTGGTCAAGAACTTGGTGACTTTGCTAGGCAACATCCACAGCAACGTGTCGATGCTTTGGTTGCTGGGTGTCGATGACGGCTGGAAGCGTCAGTGGACTGCACTGCGCGGCATCATGGCGTACGAAGATGACAGCAAGCGCTTGGCAGAACTCGAGCTCAAGTTGAGCAGTGGCTATGCCGGCAACGATCGCAAGCGCTTGGAGCAGGAAGTGATTCGCTTGAAGGATGCGATTGCGCGCAACCCAGTGACTCGTCTAGTCGATGCTGGCTTGATGCCTACCATCGTCGAAGACGTGGACCTGCAGGAAGATCCGTACAGCTACAAGAGCGAGCTGGCTGAAAAGCTTGAGCAGTGGACTAGCAAGATTCCTGAGCCGATCCGCAAGGCAGGCAAGGTGGTCTACATGACGCACGACACGCCGCTCTACAAGGTCTTGAGCCGTGCAACGCAGTACTCAGACTTTGTGGCTCGCTATGCGATGTACGAGCACCTGACCACAGGCAAGGAACCGATCAGCCACGAGAAAGCAGTCATGAAGGCGTTGAACGCGTTCGTGCACTACGACGTGCCGATGCAGCGCAACTTGCAGTACCTCGATGACATGGGCTTCACCCCGTTCATGAAGTATTTCTACCGTGTGCAGCGCGTGCTGATGGAAACCGCAAGGGAGCGTCCGGCAAGGGTATTGGGCATGATTCTGTTGAACCGATTTGTGAATTTAGGGCCCATCGTTCTGGACTCTTCACTGGTTCATCATGTGGGCAACACGCCGTTCAAAGGCGGTGCAGCCAACTTGCCGAATGTGTTGGATGATCTCTTGACTGTGCAGGCAGGTATGGCACTGGTCAAGTAACCCTCAAGGGTGGGGACGGGTGGCTGGGTTGCCACTCTATCGCCGGATAATCCGTCCCCATTCTTGAAAGTCCTCGTACTCTCCGAGGTGTCACGCCGTTCTGCTGGACTTCTGACTCCAGGCGTTCTCATGTCGCTCATTACTAGCAATCCAGCTTGTGCGGCACCCCGCATCTTGGGCCGACAAGTCACAGGCGAACCTGCGAGAGTAATTCACCATCAGAACTGGGGACTGCTCACATAAAGCAGTGTGGGGAAGGAGTCTCATGGCTAAAAGCAATGAACAACGGCGCTAACCCGTTGCCAGTCCCCAGATCTAATGGTGGTGCCTTACGGGCACCAGTCGGTCTGCATTTTATTACCCGTCATGGCAGACGTAACGGGTAAAGCACCTAGCCTGGGTAGGCCAGATCCTATTTCTCGAAGTACTCTTTGAAGCATGCGGCAACAAAAGCAATGACAGTCACCACGCAAAGGGCAAACCCTACTGCTGTGACCACTGCCATCACCAATGCGCCGGCTGCGCAGAGCACTCCGACGACCACAACAGCGGCTACCAGGTAACCAATGGCTCTGAGAGTCTCCATGCTCAACGGTGATTAACCGCCGAACAGGCTCGTGGTCTTGGGTGCTTCAGCTGCATCTGCAGCGGCTTCAGCCATGGGATGACCCACGGCTTCCGTTGCAATCGCGGCCTTGGCCACTGCAGGTTGAACCGCAGCAAGTACAGGCTTCACAGTGTCATCACCGACGCTATCGGTGAAACCAGGGATCTCGGTTTCTTCGATGGTCACGTCAGCCACGATGCCAGCAGCACCACGAGTGGCCGAGAACGCGATGTCCACGCTCTTGCCATTCAGGTTGATGCCTTGGGCAACGATGTACTGCTTCAGTGCAGCGGTGATTTCTGCTTGCTTGAATTGAATTTGCATGGGTATTCCCTTAATTGGCTGCCAGGAACGGCAGCACTTGTTGAAACGAATTGCAGGTCATGCCTGCATAGATCGCAGCGATGGCATCTGCCATGTGTTCGGCTTTCGCTTCACTGACCATGGTAGAGCCATTCTGCTTATAAGTGGGCCAATTGGCTTCGGGATGCTTGGCCATAGCCCACTTGATCATGTCTTGCTTGGTGGCTGTCTTGTTGCCGACGCTCGCAAGCTTGACCTCCGTTGGGGTCACTTCGAAGAAGGGGATACCGTTCGCTCGTAATGCCCCAAGGACGCCCACACAAATGCCATACGAAGCCATCGCTCGAGCAGATTGACTGCCAACCGGGACTTCTACGAACACTGCATGAGCGCCTATTGAGACGTCAGTAGCTCCTTTATAAAGCTGAAGTGCTGACTCAAGATCGCTGCTATTCTGACGCACTTGCTTGCCGGTAGGCAAGACAGGATTGGTCAGATCAACAAAGTCGATCGTGAGTTTTTTGGTTTCCAGATCCAAGGAGCCAACGGCAAGACCCCAGTTGCGAAGACTGGGATCTTGGCCAACGACTTTAATGACTCTGCTTTTAGGCAGGGTCATTTGCAGCCGGTGATTCATCGTCAACTTCCGCAGCAAACGGAAGATTGCCGAGCTCAGACAACGACACGGTGATACCGAGCATGAAGCCACGACGCAAATCGCCTGTGAACTCCTCGTCTTTGCCGTCAATCTCGATCACGGTACCTTCGGGAATCTGCTCCATGTGTTTGAGCAGACGCACCTTGGTATCGTGCCAGCGATTGAGTAGGGTGACGAACTGGTTCAAGTCATCAACTTGAACGGTCTCGACTTGTTCTGGGGCTGTTTGGTTCGTTTGGTTTTCACTCATACGATGCTCCAGTCGTTGCACAAGATGTCGCTTTGGGAAGCAACCCATGGCACCACGTCATTGTTCACCGTCTTCATGGCGATGTAGTCTCGGTACGGAACGAGACTGTTCTCACCGAAGAACGATTTGGCTGCTGGCATCTTTACAGGGTAGTAGTCAGCAGTGACGTAGTAGAGGAACATGCCTTTGCCATTCCAGCCCTCACGGGACACCTTGAAGCCTTGCTTCATCGCTTCCACTGCCAGGCCGAAGGACATGCCGTCGGTGGGCTTGTAGGCGCGATTGAACACGTCTTCTGGTGACCAGCTGACATAGCCAGCATGGTCTGGGGTGTTGGCCTTGCCGCCATCCAGGTACTCAACCAGGAATCCTGCATCTGAGCCGTTCTCGTCAGCTGGGAGTTCCCAGCCGCGATAAGCGTTGTACTCAGCGCGTGTCATTGGTTTGGCATGGATCAGTTTGACGCCGATGAACTGTTTCATTGCAGACCTGCCTCGAAACGGCGTTGCAACAACAGGTAGCCTTCCAGCTCCCAGAGTTTGTTGAACGCTTGCTCGTAGGCGTATTTCTCGCCCAGGGCCTGGTTGTAGTTCTTCGGATCAACGCATGCGCTGGTCCCTGTGACGGTGAAACCGTTCTGCATCGTAATCTGGCAGATCGTCGTGGTCGTTCCTTCAAGACGTTGATAAATCGTCATCTTGATTTTGGCTTCCATGTCGCTGACAGTCACTCGGCTGGGAATCACGTTTTCTTGTGGTTGTTCAGTCATGTGGTCTTTCTAAGAGTGCAGCCTACTCACTGGGATACAGAGAGCAGTTACCCACCCTCTGACAGCCTCAGCTTTTGACCGCATGAGGGAATCACTCAGTCTTACCGTCACCGGGTGGATTCGGAGGGACTGGGGGTTGTGGTGGTGCGACTTGCGCAGACACCTGAGCTTGGATCACATTGATGATGCCGACCAAATCATTGGCCTTGGAGTTCAAGGCGTTCATGATGTTGCTGGCGTCGCTCAACGAAACCTGAAGCACAATCTTTTGAGTTGTCATGAGAGTCCTAGAGAGAAAAGAGAAGGGCAGCGTTGCCACTGCCCTCATGCTGCTCAGGATTAAGCGAACAAACTAGTTGTAGGCTTCTTGGCAGCGGCTGGGGCACCAGCTGCAGCTTTGGGAGCTCCAGCAGTACCCTGTGCGCCTTTGGCCTTCATCTTGGTCTGGCCAGAAAACTTGGCATCCCAGGTGTCGATGAAGGTTGCAGTGTCAGCTTGAGCACGGATCTCGGCAGTCGTCATGCGATCGCGCGCACGGAACAACTTGTCGATTTCGTTCTCGTCACGAGTCTCGCCAGTGGCTTCGTAGACACCAGTGGATTCGTTCTTTTTGGTCTTGTCGACCGTTTGCTTGATCAAGCCAACGATGATGTCTTGCTCGAGCAAGTCCATCAGCATTTCCACTTTCGTGGGCACTTCGGCTTTGGCTTCAGCGCTGTAGACGTTGACCACTTTGGTCTCGGTTTCCAGTGCAGAGATCTCTTTGCCAACGGTCAAGAGGGCCAAACTGTTTGCGTGGTTGAAACCAGGCAAATAGTTCTTTTGGCCGTCTTTCTCGTAGTAGTTCTTGCAGCCTTTGGCAGTGCCAGAAGTCATCCACAAGGTTTGACGGATCTCACGGCCGGCGTCAGTCTTCAGGTTCAAGACCAAGCCCAATGCACCACCAGCTGATTTGGTGATGTAGGCCAGTGCGATCTTGGCTGCGTAGATGCCAGACTCGAGTACACCACCACCGCCTACGGAATCTTTTTCTTCGGCAATGGAGGAGTCGGTCGTCAATGATGCGAGCATGTTCATGATGTGTTTTCTTTCAGTTTGGTTTGGGGGATTTTTGAATGACTACCGCGCGTTTAAGCGTAGTACTCGTGAAGTCGGTCTAAGACCAGTTGCATGTTGTTGTCGATGAAAGTTTCCTTCGTATCGAACAACCCAAGAGGACCGCGCAGACGTTCGTTGACCGTCTCTTTGGTGATCTTGGTTTGGAAGACGTACTTGAATCCAAGCGCTTCCTCCTCAGGTGTCACAGTCAGCAGATCGCTGCCGTAATCCTTCAGATTTTTGAGCGAGACTTTCTTCGATGCAATCACGACAGTGAAGTAGCTCTCGATGCCGTTGTTTTTCAAAGAGCCTTTGACAGGCACTTTGGTTTCCATCAGCATCTCCGACTCGTTCAGCGTGTCGCTGGTGTGAGCAATGAAGATGATTCGCTTCGTTGAGCGTGCGACGTATTGCTGCATCAGTGTTTTGAAGTACTGAGCAAACTGGCCCCACGCTTGCATGCCGTTGCTGGAATTCAGCACGTACACGCTCTCATACATATCCAGAAGATACGTGAGAGAGTCAACCACAATGGTGTGAATATTGGGGTTGGTTTCTGCCCAGTCAAATGCCTCGTTGATCTGCAGCGGGTCAGTGACCGTCTTCTGGATGAACTTGGATTTGAATGGCAGTTTCTTGCCAGACTCACAGTTGAGATAGAGAACGCCTTCGGGGTTCTGCAATCCCATCAGCGAGGCTGATTTGCCGGTGGCAGATTTGCCGCACAGCAGTACGAGATGGTCGTTGGTTTCGGACATGAAAGTTCCTAAGTAGTTCGCAGAAGCGCCCGGAGGCGCATTACCGTTTAGTTGTCGAACCAGAACACCACGCGCTGATCTTCATCAGGCACGTTGGCATTGAGATCGCCAATCGTTGTCAACAGACGTTGAATGAAATGCGTCACCGCTTCGTTCTTGTCTGTGGGGTTGATGAGCTCTTCGGTGCGACGCACTTCGAACTCTTTCAGTTTGGCTTTGAGATCAGCACGAGTCAGGTGGCCATGGCTATGACCATCTGATCCATACGAGTCAGACATTGCCTGGACTTCCTTTGACAGGTCGTCAGGCAAGCTGCTTTCGCTAAAGCCAAAGTCCCAGTCAGTACGAACACCTGGTTGGATAAATCCAAACCACCAGTAGTCACGATCCCGATGGGGAAAGTTGTTCATGTCGGTGTACTCGGAACCGTCTGGTTCTTTTTCAACAGCAAAACTTTCTGCTTGATCACAGACCCAGTTGCCGTCTTTTTTGGTCTCTGAGTACCAATGAATATCGCAGCCCATGAAGGCCTCCTATCGTTTAGCAATGGCCTTGGCTACGGTAATCATGATGGTGCTCATGATCTCGGCCTCGTCCAGTTTGTCGACAATCTTCTCGTTCAAACCCATCACGCGTTGGCGGATGTTTTCGAAGTCAAAGCCACCATCCAACAAGATCATGGCAAAGCGCAGCAGCATGTTGTTGCGGTTGCCGTCACCAATGTTGTTGATCACCCAGCGCTCGAGGTTGTCCATCGAATGCTGTGAGTGCATCAGCTCTTTGCGCTCTTCGTTCTTGCTGGTCTTTGGAATGAAGGGCAAGGCGTCGAGCACTTCGCCGTCGTTGTACTCATAGGTGCCGTCGTTAGACAGCCACTTGCGAGCACGCTGATTGGTTGCTGTGTCCACCTCGAATGGAAGCCATTCATAGATGTTGCTCATGAACTCTTTGTAGTCCTTGGCATCAAGCGACAACTCATAATTGATCGGCATGATGATGCGGAAACGGTTCTCTGTTTCTGTATGACGCTTGGTCGTATAGATCAGGTACTTGTAGTTCTTGAGCAGCAACTTCACAGTGCTGATGTTGACTCCGCCATCCACGTCGATCACCACCAGGTTGAAACCTGGAATGCAGTTCTCTTCGTTGCGGTAGCCACCATTGAGGTGATGGGCCACCCAGTGCAAGCCTGGTGCTTGAGTCAGCTTGTGCAGCTGGTCAAACGGAGCGTACTCGTTGCGGTAGTCGGTCGTGATGTCGGTGCTGTAGCTCAACACCATCTTGTCGATGTCGGTCTCTTTGAGCGTTTCACCGCGTAAGAACTCGATGCCATCGCTGAATGACTTCTTGATGATCACGTTGTTCTTGTAGCCCCACGCAGTAGCGAGGGTCAGCATCTCTGTCTTCTGCGCTGCAGCTCCGCGATAGAACGGCAGGTCTTCAGTCAGGTCAGCCTGGGTGACGTCACGTTTGGTCGAGCCAAGGTACTTGGCCAACTTCACGTAAGCACGATCACGAGTTAGCAACTGCGTGAACGCTGTGCCCGATTCCTCTGCCAGCTTGATGGCTTGGTAAAGATGATCCTGGGTCAGCTCATGTGAGTCATCGATGAACGCGTAAGCGCCAGCCAACTTCAATGCCTTGAAGTAGCGGTGAGAGATCTCGGCTTTCTTGATCTCCTCGTGCTCTGGGTAGAGCTCGGCTTCACGCTCGCACTTGATGCGGTATTCGATCAAGAGCAGTGAGGTCTCTTTGCTCATCACCAAACGCTTGTTGACGTTGATGATGTCGGCCAGGCCTTCCAAGCGATCAGAGATCTCTTCCAGATACGTGTTGCTGTCCTGGTTTGTCAGCTGGTCATAGACCTGCTCAGGCGTCATGTCCATGGTCTTGTTAGACGCACGGCTGTAGCCAAAGAAGCAACGACGGGCATAGCCTGTCTCGAGCATCGAATAGAGCTCTTCCTCAGTCTTTGCACCGTTCAGCAACTTGGAGGGTGTGCCGAACAACAGCATGTTGGTTGGTGTGCGGCCGAGGATTTCTTCCGAGCGCACGTTCTCTGAGGTGTTCTTGACCAGCTTCTGCTTGATCAAGCCCATGTCGTAGAGCTCCAAGAACGTGTTGAGCACGTCCGTGTTGCTGACTAGGTTGGAGCCAATCTCGTCAATCTGCAGGTTCACTGAACCAGCATCTGCCATGAGCAGCTTGTGACGCATTTGTTTCACAGCTGCCGGCGTACCGGAGTCAAAGCTGAAGACCAATGGGCCCAGCAACTCGAACTCCTTCTGCACGCGCACCAGCTCTTCATCAGGATCAGTGCTTTTGCGGTTGGCTCGCTTCACAGCAAGCTTGGGCATGTTCTGTTCTGCCAGCACCGGGAAGGTCTCTTCGAGGAAGCGACCACGGAACTGGTTAATGACGGCGTTCTCCATGATGTTGGTGGAGAAGCCTTTGCCAGAGCCTGAGGTGCTCAGGTTGAGCGCGTACATGTTCACGGGGATGTCACCGCGATCATGTGTAGCGATGGTGGTGCGCATCATGGATGCGACCAAGCTGAAGTAGTAACCCACGAGCACTCGGAAGAACAACGGGTTGCTGTTCTGGGTCTTGTTGCACAAGATGCTGACAAGTTTTTCTGAGGTCGGGTTGAACTCCATTTCGTCGTAGGATTTCATGAGAGCCTTTCTTAGATGAGAATGAGATCGCCTGAGGCGACGAGTTGATCTTTTTGAGAGCAAGCGGCAAATGCGGGGCAGTACTTGCAAGCAGTAACTTGACCGGGGACTTCCTTCACGATGCCGACGTTGCCGTCTTCAGCCATGCGAATCATGGCTTCAGGTCGGGTTTCGAAGTTCTTCGTGCTGCGAGCCGTTTTGAGTGGGTTCTTGTAGTACTTGAACTGGGGTTCTGAACGCCACAACTCAGAGTCATCACACAGTGGGATATCGTCTTCGTCTGCATCCCAGTACTGCTCGATCATCTCCAGCTTGCGGCGGATGAAGTTTTCTGTCTCTTGCAAAGACATGAGCGGGAAGCTCTGCTTGTGAAAGCGTCGTGGTGGGTAGCTTGGATCTGTCTTGGCCATGCTGGGTTTCCAGTCGGTGAAGATGTAATGGATGTCCATCTCACTTTGGGTAATCAGCTGTGGGTCAAGCCAGCGATAGATGCTGCCCTGCTGCGTGTACTTCTCAGCGTTGGTTTGCTTTTTGTAGGTGAAGGTGCCGGTGGACTTGAAGTCCTGCACACGGCCTTCACCGACAAAGTCAAACTTGCCGCTGATCGTCCACTTGCCAAGCTGGCGTTTCAGACGCTGCTCGAGATAGATTGGCAGGATGTCTTCAGTCAGTTCTTCTGGTTTGGGGTTGATGCGGATGCGGTCAATGACGCGTTGGGGCAAGCCCAGCGCTGCCATGGCAGCTTTGTAGTTGGTAGTCCAAGCTTTCTCGATGCCGTCGTGAATGGCGTTACCCATACGGCTGGCCATCATGTCGGCCAGGTTGACTAAGCCATCGCCTGGGGGCACGCGCGCTGCCAAGATGATTTGGCGAAGCGGCTTGAGCAATGTGGTCGCACTGATCGTGTGGGGATCATCGTCGTGATCGTAGAAATCACTGGCGAGAAAAACGGCGAGTGCGAGTGGCACCTCCGAGACGTTGGCATAGAGAGCAGACATACTGGTCCTTGGTTAATTGATCGAAGAAGCGGGAGGAACCCGCTTGGGGTTACAGGGTTTTGTTGAGCTCGAGCCAACGATTCAACGTATCGCGGGCTTCGGTGATGTCTTTGACAGGTGACTTGCCACCGGTGCGCACGCCGGCAAGCAGCAGCTTTTTGCTGGCATGCTGAATGCAGCCCGACGGGTCTTGGATGTCGAACAGGTGATGCACGGCATAGACGTCGATCTCAGTGAGACCTTGGGTCTTTTTGTAGTACTGGGGATACTTGTCGGCAATGGATAACGACGCGGGTTTTTGAAGTCGTTGACTGATGCTTTCAGAGCAAGAGGGGCAGAACTCGCCGTTGTCTCTCACAAGGGAGTTGCAGTTCAGGGCTTTGCATCGTCTGGGTTCTAGTTTGAGTTTCAGGGGCATAGGTTCCTCGGCTGGGGAAAGAAAAGAGCCACGGGATTCGTGGCTCTTCGAAGAGACCCCCGGAGGGGTCTGTAGCTGCGTTAGAGGATTTCGCAAACGCCGGCGGTGCAAGCCAGTTCTTTGGTGTTCACTGTGCTGTCGTCTTGTTCAAACGTAGCCAGTGCTTGCCAATCGAACTGAGGCATGCGTGCCAACAGTGCTTCGTACTCTTCCTTGGTGCATTCGGTGTAAGGCGCTTGCTTGTAGCTGTGATCGCTATGAGGCAAGAAGCTCACGCCGGCAATGCGGTCGAAATGTCGGTAGACCCAGTCACCCACACCCATCCACTCGTGGTCTTTTACGTAGACCGTGATTGACACGTTGTGCTCCGTCCACTCTTCTTGCAGCATCAGGTAATGTTCGAGCTGCTCGAGAGCAGTGCGGTCATTGCGGAAGACTGCATGGCTGGGTGCTTGCACGGGGAATGCAAACACGTCAGTGCTGTGTGGCTTCATCACATCGTCTTCGACTGGGAAGCCTTGTTCACGCATGAGTTGCGCAAGCGGGTCTTTCTTGTCAGCACGGACGGTGCGGATGTAGTACTCGGAGTAGCGAGGGTGAATGCCAGAGGCTGAATCCACCAATTGAGACACGGTGCCTGAAGGTTTGACGGTGGTGATCGCTGCGGCTTGGTTGATGCCAAGCTTTGCGGCCCACTCTTTGTTTACCGCAATGGCTGTTGCTTTCATGGAGCGCAGCCATTCTTTGGCTTGACCATTGGTTTGGCTCAGCACAGGGTGATCCATGATGCCGGTCAGGCTTACACCCAACAGACGTTCTTCTTCCTGGTTTTTCTTCCAGACAGCACGAACGTGGCGGAAGTTGGTCAACATCGATTGGTAAGTACCGATGATCGTGGCGATCTCAACTTTCTTGCACAGGTCGATCAGATCGTCTTCCTTGCGAATGACGACTTCGGACAAGTTGCAAACGCCGGCTGAACGCAAGGTGATCTCGGCACAAGGATTGGTGCCCACGATCTTGGTGTGATCACGGCGTCCTGATTCGATGGCCTTGTTGATGGCAGCTTGGCGGTTGAAGATGCCGCGCTCACCAGACTTGGATTCGATCAGGCTTAGCCATTCCTTCATGAAGAGCTCCATGCCTGGGCGCTCGGTGTAGGCAGCTGAGTTGTTGGCCAAGGCGCGTTGTGGATCGATGACCCACCACTGACCGTTCTTGGCACCGCGCATGCGATCGTCAGACAAGTTGCTGAGCGAGATCAATGCAGAGCGGCGGACACCGCCCACAACCACGATGTCAGCAATCTTGCAGACAAGGTCATGGCATTCGATGGAAGTGAGCTTGCGGCCCACTGCACCTTTGAACATGTCCACGCAGAACGTGAACAGGTCGATCAAAGGCTGAGGACCACTGGCTCGGCCACCAAAGGTCTTGAGCTTGGCACCGGCTGGGCGGATCTTGCTCATGTCCCACTTGGGGATGTGACCGGCGTAGAGATGATTCAGCAACTGACGGAGGGCCATGGACCAGCCGCCTTTGGAATCACGCACTTCAATCGTCACGTCGATGGGTTGGAGTTTGTCCACACAACCCACAACCGGCTTGCCTTCGCTGTCGAACGACACCTGAATGCCGACGATAGGGAGCTTGGTGATGAACTGGCGCTCCACCGAGAAGCCTGCACCAGTACCGCACATCAGGATGTAGAGGATGTCGTCGAAGGCTCGGACGTCATCTACTGCCGTGAAGCTGCAGTTGTAACCAGCCATAGGGTCACGCTCGAGGGCAGGGCCTGCGGTCATGAGGGCACGCATGGAGGGCATGGTTTTCAGGCTCACGATGGCGTCGTAGACCTGCTGGCTTGGGTAGTGCGGGAACTTGTTGCTGAAGTAATCCACGTAGCGTTGGACGGTTTCAGGCCAGGTCTCACGACGCTGCTCTTTGTCGATCCAGCGCGCGTAGCGGCTCTTGTGCACGTATTCCTGTAGCGGGGTGGGTAGTTGTTTTTCTGTCTGCATGTATGGAAGCGCTTTCATATTCCTGGACAAAAAAAGAGCCAAAACTCCCCCAGGAATTACCCGGAAGCTTTGGCCCTGTTTGAGGGGGATGCTGAGTTTAGCGGCTTTCGCCGTCAATACGCGCCTTGTGTCAAAGCCGACCAACTCACTGGGAATAGAGGGCTAATGATTTGGTTCACTTGCTCGGCCAATTCTTGAACTTCTTTCTGCGCATGGCTGTCTGAGCGCTGGTTGTAGAAGTTGGCAAACGCATAAAGCGAGCCAGTCCACACCCAGTTGACCTCACAACCCTGAGGCAGCATGAAGCGAGCTTGCTCTGGGCACACACCGTCCTTGATGGCTTCTTCGTAGGTGTCGATCATGTTGTTGCACTCGGTCCAGTAGCGCGAGATCCAGTAGGCGTTGTTCATGTGCACGCCGGCAGAACCCTGCTTGACGGACGCTGCAGCCTCACGGATGTGGTCTGGCACGTAGAGCTCGGGGCGAGTTGAAATGTAGCGGCGAGATTCTTCGGACTCCACAAAACCGATCTTGTGCTTGAAGCACTGGACTCGGATTGGGATGGGCGCGTTCATGCGCAAAGTGACGTGCGGGTGACCGAAGGGAACCCAATGCTCGGGAATCTTGCGCAGGTACGTGGCCAGCTCTTTTTGACCTGTTGGGGTAAGGGGTGTAGCCATCTGGCCCACCAGCTTTTCCCAGTCGCCCTTGGCCATGCCGCGAGCCAAAAACTGGACCAGGTTGTTGTTTTGCTCTTCACTGAAGTTGTCTGCCAGGGTGGCAAACGACTGACGAGCGTAATTGGCAACGTCGCGGTCAGTGAGATAATGGTTGATATATTCTGCTTTCATGGTTTCTTTCTTGGTTGGTTTAAGGGAAATCGGGAAGGCCTTCGCCTTGGAGTGTCTTGATGACTTGTTCTGACAATACCTGCGGTACCGGCATCGGGACGGTGATCCTACCCGGGGATCCGAGTAACGAATCGATCGTGACGGCGCTGCCTATGTTTGGTGGCATTGAGATTTCATGGACGCTGCCGTCGCTCAATGCGTTTGCGGTGGCTTACACGCAGATCTTCCGAAGCTTTACGGACAATTTCAACGCCGCGTTGATGATTGCCAATGCGTCGGGAGATCGGTATTTTGACCGCTACGATTTTGCCAACGGTGTTTTCTCAAACACCTATTACTGGATTCGCTTTGTCTCAGTCAACGGCACCGTGGGTGAGCCCATCGGTTGGGCTGTGGCCATGCCACTGCCGGCCATTGACGTGTTGCTGGACCAGTTGGCTGCCAAGATTGACTACAGCACGCTGTCGGTCGAGCTTAAGGGCACAGTCGACAAGGCGGATCTGTACAAGCAGGCTCAAGAAGCCGTGAACACCAACATCACCAGCGAACAGGTCTCGATTCGAGATGCGCTGGCTCTGGTTCAGAGCGACTTAGAGAACTCGTTTGTTTTGATCAGCAATGAGGTAACAGCTCGCCAGAGCGCCGAGCAGGCGTTTGCCAGCTCCATCAACACCTTGGCTGTGGCCACGGAAGAGAACCTGGCCACAGCCCAGACCACGCTGCAGACGAGCATTGACTCAGTCACGGGCGACGTGAGCGCGCTGTACACGGCCAAGCTGACCGTCAATGGTTTGGTCGGTGGCTTTGGTCTGATCAACGATGGAGACACTGTCGAAGCTGGTTTTGATGTCGACACCTTTTGGGTGGGACGAACCAACAGCGACAAGAAGAAGCCGTTCATCATTGAAGATGATCAGGTCTGGTTAAACAAAGCTGCCATTGCCGAGGCCAGTATTGAGCTGGCCATGATTGACAAAGCCACGATCCAGAACTTATCTGCTGTCTCTGCAGACATGGGCACGCTTACCGCCGGCAAGATCCAGTTCGTGCAGCAAGGGTCACCGACCAGCTACATGACGATTGATGCGGCAACGCAAAGCCTGCAAGTCTGGAATGCCGGCGTGATGCGTGTGCGCATCGGGAAGCTTTCATGAGCCACGGACTAGAGATTTACCACACCAATGGTGCCTTGGCGTTTTCGTCAAGTGACGTCACTTGGAACCAGGTGGAATTCTTCTATGTCGGCCCAAGCGGCAACGAGTCCCGCAATCTTCCTGTGCTGGCTGGCCGGCAAGTGCTGACGGTGCAGATGTTCATCAACCCACCGCCCAACGATCGCAAAGCCACGGCACACACAGTGACGGTAAGCGGCACCACGGTGTCTGCGAGTGGTGGTTCTGAGGCTGCTTACATTTTGGTTTTGATGAAATGACCCACGGATTTATTGCCACCAACCAGAACAACGAGGTGCTCATCTCCAGTGACACCCGCAACTTGCATCTGCTGGGCAAACTCACTTCACCGTCTGTGACGGACAGCTCGTCAGCTTATGGCGGCTTTGTTGAGCTCACCTACACCATCGAGTGCTTGGTGACGCCGGTGCCGTTCTTCACCATGCCAACCACGGACTATTACGGCATTGCTGGCATCAAGAACACCACAGGCAACATCTGGGAAATCCGCATCATTCGGTCAGGCAGCTCGTCGTCCTACCCTGAGGTCTACGTGTTTGCTGACCCACGAGCCATTGCCTCAACTGAGCAGTACGGCATGCAGGTGTTCCGAGATGATGGCTCGGTATCGTTTGACAGCCGCCGCAGGCCCTTGGCTGTGACTGGTGGTACAGCCGTGGTGCACACCAGCAACCCGCGCTCGTCAATCCCAGGTCTGTCAGCGCGGTATTGCTCGAGTGGTTCAGGCCATGGTGGCTTCACCCCAGACAGCGAAAACGGACCCTACAACAGCTCGACCATGCCCAACAAGCCGATGTTCCATTACTCGTCGTTGGCTCAGGCTGAGCGACAAGCGTCGTATTACGACCATGACGAAGAATGTACCGGTATCAGCTATGGTGGGGGCTGCATTGGTTATGGCACCACTGACGAGTACTGGTCCCATTACTGGGCGTTTTACCGTGGTGGCATACGCTGCAACGTGAATAATCTCTATGCCGGCTGGATTGTTGTAGGAGGCGGCTGCTGGTGGTCGTCTTACAGCGACTCTGACTTTGTGGGTATTGGTTTAGGCAGTGATGGAGGCAACGGCGGGCAATCGCCGTATTCCAATGAAACCATCAACCTGAGCTCAGCTGCCGTGATTATTGGAGACGCGTCTCGCTATGACTAATATCATCAAACCCTTTGTGATTCTGAGTACCCGACAAGAGCCAGAAGGCTCGACTGGCGTTTTCTTCCAAGCCGAAAAGGTAGAGATTCCCGAACCGTTAAAACGTCGGCGCTTGGGCGTGCAAGCTTACATCTCGGTGCCTGTTGGCAAAGACATTGAAGAAGCGGTGTTTGAGCATTTGCAGAACTCGGAGTGGCTATGAGCGAGACCTACTACTCGGGCGACATTGCGCGCACGGCTTACGGCTATGCCGATCAACCGGATGAGCTCTATGCCTTGCTGCAAACCAAGTTCCCTTGGGCCAAGAAAAAGCAGTGCTCGTCGATTTCCGAGCCTTCTTTGCATGAAGTGCTGGGCGAACCGGTGATCACCTGCAACCTGCCGTATCCCACATCAGCCATCTTGGGTGGACCTGATGCTGCCATGGCGGCACGCAAGTTCTGCATGGATAGCGGCACGTCGTTTCTGCGGCTCTACAAGCTGCCAACGGAGCCAAACCCTGCATGGATGGCACCTGGAACCAACTTGATGATGATTGGCGAGAACTTCGAAGAGTTCGGTCGACCGTTCAATCCCGTTGCCAAGACGTTTGTCGACTATTACTTTGGTGGTAATCCAGATGTGATTGAACAGCATTTCAATCTCACTCACCGGCGCGGTGCTTATGACACCTGGTACGGTGCCACGGTGGTAAATGGTCAAGTGGTTCGAGTCAAACAGTACTGCTACGAAGAGCAAAGCGAATTCTCGGATTGGGAAGTGTCATTCATCGAATTCTGCAAACGTCACAATCGACTCGACCTTCTTTGAGTGTGGTCTAATATCACCCAATTAAACGGATGACTGAATAGCAGGAACTTCCGGCCAAAATTCTTGGGGCAAAGCCCCTGCCGGAGAACCTGCACATGACCGATCGAATCAAACTTGTACAGGGCGATACTGGTCCACAGATTCGCCTGACACTGACTGACCAGGAAACTGGTAATCCCACCGACCTGACGGGCGCTACCGTCACTTTGCACTTCCGTGCCGCCGGCACGCCTGAGGTGCTGTTCTCGCGTGCTGCTTTCATCAACCCAGACGAAGCCGACACTGGTGTGTGCTACATCGAGTGGGCTGAAGGCGATCTGGACCAGGAAGAAGGCAACTACGAAGGTGAAGTTGAAGTCGTCAATGCCACCGGTGTGCGCGAGACGATCTTCCTGATCCTCAAATTCAAGATTCGGAGCCAGTTCGCATGAAGCAACTGACTCCCTTTGCCAAAGCAATCTCAGCCGCTGCAACGCGTCTGGGCTTGGCCGCATCTGTGCGTGCCAAGAGCTTGGCCATGGGTGTGGTGGTTTCTCCAATCCAGTTGGCTTATGAGCTGGGCACCTGGATTCTTCGCCTTGAGCGCGAAGACGGCTTCAATGTGAACGACGGCGTGGGTGTGTTGAACGAGATGTTCGTCTCGTTCTTCAAGAACCTGACCGATGAAGCCGGCGTGGCTGAAGACATGGCTTGGTCTTTCAACAAGGCCTTGCATGAAGAAGTTGGCTTGACTGACAAGCAGATCATGGACTTCTTCAAAGTCCTAGTCGACGAAGCGCAAGTGACTGACAAGCAGTCCATGGCTTACCGCAAAGAACTCACCGACGGTGTCTGGGTCACGGATGACTTGGATGGTGCAGCCACGATTGCCGATGAGCAAACCATGGCGTTTACCAAGAACCGTACAGACCAAGGCTTTGTGTCTGACGAGTTCTCTCGAGTGGTTCAGTACCGCCGCGCTCCAGAAGATGAAGCCTTGCTGCTTGATCTGTTGAGCCGCGCGTTCATCAAGTCGTTGGCTGACACCAGCTGGGTGACAGATGAGGTCACTCGAACCATGGGCAAGGATCGTCAGGACACCAGCATGGTGTCTGACGCAGCTACCCATGATGTGGGCAAGGCTCTACAAGACACGGCTGGTGCAGGAGATGCACTGGCCAAAGGGTTCACCAAAGCACCGATTCTCGATGCTGCAGGTGCAATGGACCAAGCTTCCAAGAAGCCTGGTTTAGGTAAAGCGGATTCGGCCTCGATTACCGACACGGGGTCGCTGAGAAGTCAGGGGTACTGTGAGTTCTCCTACTTTGCAGAGGACTTCGTCGGGGCCTCAAGAACTTTCTAAGGAAGCAACATGTTTAACGAACAACTCAAACTCTCTGGTGAACTGAGCATCGTGCTCAAGGACAAAGACGGCAACGTCAAAGATCAACGCGAGTTGAAAAACTTGGTGGTGAACTCTGGCTTGGCTTACATCATCAGCCGCATGGTGGACACCAGCAAAGCTGTGATGAGCCACATGGCTCTGGGCTCTAGCACGACTGCTACCGCCGCTGGCCAGACGGACCTGGTGTCCATGCTTGGTGCGCGTGAAGCCATCGACAGCACAACCATCAACGGCAGCGTGAACGAGAAGGTCACTTACGTGTCCAACTTTGAAGCTGGCGATGCTACCGGTGCTGTAACTGAAGCCGGCATTTTCAATGCTGGTACCGGTGGCGACATGCTGTGCCGCACGGTGTTCCCAGTGGTCAACAAGGCCGCAGACGACACGATGGCCATCACTTGGACCATCACTCTCGCCGCTGCTTAATAGGGGCTGCAAATGAGCACCATCACATCACGGGCTACCAAGGGCACACCCCTCACGAACGATGAGGTGGATGCGAACTTTGCAAACCTGAACGCAGACAAGATGGCTAAGGCTCAAAACCTGGCCGACTTGGCTGATGCGGCAACTGCGCGGACCAACCTGGGCGTAATGAGCGCTCAGGAGACCAAGGACTACGCGGCTGCCATGGCAATCGCATTGGGGTAAAAGATGGCATTCAAATCAAAAGTAACTCCAGCCATCGGCTTAGTCGGTAGCCCCACAGTCATCAGTAACACGGTGGCTTCAGGTGTCACCCATGTGGTCGTTGGCTTGTCACTGGCAACCGTTGGCTCAGCCGTGGTGACAGCCAGTGTGAAGCTGAACAAAAACGGCGGCTCAAGCGTGTTCTTGATCAAGGACGCAGTGATCCCCTTGGGCGGTGCGTTGATTCCTGTGGGTGGTGACCAGAAGGTTGTGCTTGAGGAAGGTGACACGATCACGGCTTACGCAAGCGCAGGCTCTTCAGTTGACGCAGCCTTGAGCTATCTGGTGTAACGACATGAGCTACATCGGATCTTCCGCTGCTCCGCTACCTGTAGCGTTTTCTGGCCCTCAGTCTGAAGGCTTTGACGGCGGTACAGCAACGTTCACGCTTTCACGCTCTGTGGCCAAGGTCACTGACATTGAAGTGGTGATCAACAACGTGCCGCAGTCGCCTTACGACGGCAGCTACAGTGTGTCAGGTTCTACCCTGACAACGTCTGAAACCGTCAGCGCTGGCACCAAGAATGTGATCGTCAAATACCGAGACGTGTCTCTTGGTTCGTTGACTCCACTCAACGGCAGCATTGATAAAATCAAGCTGGACGTTGCCAGCTTAGACGGCACTGGTGCAGCTCAAATGCCAGTCGGTACAACTGCACAACGGCCTGCTATGCCTCAATCGGGAATGTACCGCCTAAATAGTACAACTGGCAAACCTGAATGGTTCAGTGCAGCAAACAATGCGTGGCTCGCTTTTAATCAATCCGCTACTTATGGCGCTGACTTTCTAGTTGTTGCCGGCGGAGGTGGAGGCGGAGGGTCTCAGTCAGGCGGTATACGTGGGGCTGGCGGTGGTGGGGCTGGCGGTTATCGAAGTTCTTTAGGATCTTCAGGCGGCGGAGCATCTGCTGAATCAGCAATAACCTTCATGGTAGGTACCGCTTACAACGTAATTGTTGGAGCAGGTGGTGCTGGCGGTGCAGCTGATCTTCAAGGTGCAGCAGGTAATGATTCCACGCTTTGGACTATTACGGCTATTGCTGGGGGATCTGGTGGTGCTGTCAATAGCGTTGGCGGCAATGGTGGATCTGGTGGTGGCTCTGGCAACTACAACGCAAGTGCTTCTGTTGGCACATCTGGCCAAGGTTTTGGAGGCTCTGCATCTGGCAGTAACGGCGGTAGCTATATCGGTGGTGCGGGTGGTGGGGCAGGTAGCGCCGCAGTTGCAACGACTCCTGGCACAGGCGTTACGTCTTCAATTTCAGGCTCATCAGTAACGCGTTCTAACGGTGGTGGGCTTTCAAGTGGAGGTGGTGGGGTTTCTGCAAGCGCCAACACAGGTGACGGTGGTCAAGGCGGCAAAGGCACTTCTACAGCTCCAGGTGGAAACGGTGGGTCTGGTGTTGTTGTGATCCGCTATGCAGGTGCGCAACAAGGTACAGGAGGCACCGTTACGTTTGTGGGCGGCTACACCATTCATACCTTCACAAGCTCCGGCACATTCACGGCATAAGGAACTGACATGGGGAAATCTCGAAAACTCTCTCAAGGCGTTTTGCTTTCGTGGACGACTGCTGGTCGTCCTGCGAGTCCTATTGCCGGGCAGCAAGGATATAACACCACATTGAACGCGCTGGAGTATTACAACGGGACTCTTTGGCAGCAAGTGGTCAGTAACCTTGCATACGCAGCAAGCTATTTAATTGTTGCTGGTGGTGGTAGCGGCGGAGCGTCAACGTACCCTCAAAACGTGGGCGGTGGTGGGGGCGGGGGTGGAGCAGGTGGTTTACTCACAGGCTCTGCAAACATAATCTCTGGCACTACATACTCAGTTGTAGTCGGTGCCGGTGGTGCCGGTATTGGTGCTGGAACAAGCAGCCAATATTTAAACGGAAATGCCGGTAGCAACTCTACAGCACTAGGCTTAACTGCTATTGGTGGTGGCTACGGCGCGCAAGCAAACAACGTAGGCGGTGCAGGAGGCTCTGGCGGCGGTGCCGGTTGGAACTCTGGCACAGGCGGTTCTGCTACTGCTGGACAAGGATACGCTGGTGGTGGTGGTCAAGGAAACGTGTCTCCGTATTACGCCGGTTCAGGTGGTGGTGCGGGTGCCGCTGGTACCGGGAACAGTGCTGGCGGTGTTGGTGTATCTAACTCGATTACTGGTTCAGCTGTTTTCTATGCCGGCGGTGGTGGCGCAACAGATATGTCTGGTGTGTCAAAAGCTGGAGGTAATGGTGGTGGTGGTTTAGGTGGTGGCGGTGGAACTGCTACATCTGGCACAGCAAACACAGGTGGCGGCGGTGGTGGTAGCGGATATGGGTCCGTTAACTCTGGCTCTGGCGGATCTGGTGTTGTCATCATTTCTGTACCAACAGCAAATTACACTGGACTCACAACGGGATCGCCAACCATTACAACAAACGGCGCAAACACTGTAATGAAGTTCACAGCATCGGGCACATACACGGCATAAGGAGAATCACATGGGACATTTTGCAAAAGTAGCAGACGGCATCGTCACACAAGTCATCGTCGCAGAACCTGAGTTCTTCGAGACCTTTGTGGACACTTCACCTGGTGAGTGGATTCAAACGTCATACAACACACATGGCGGTGTTCATGCCACTGGTGGTGTGCCTCTGCGCAAAAACTACGCCGGCATCGGCTTTACCTACGACGCTCAACGCGATGCGTTTATTCCACCTAAGCTATTTGCTTCTTGGCTTCTGAATGATGAGACTTGCTTGTGGGAAGCCCCCGTAGCCATGCCTACAGATGGGCAAGTCTACAGCTGGGATGAAGCTACAACCTCATGGGTTGTGGTGCCTACAGAAGGCGGTGAGTAATGCTTAGCCGAGTTCCAGCAGCAGCTCTTGCAGCAGGTGCGGCTGCTAGTAATCTTGGAAGCGTTGTTTCTTCTGTTGATGGCGTAACGGGAGACGTTACGTTAGCAAACCTTACTGCATTTATTAAGTCTCTGGGAACTTCTGGATATCAGAAATTACCTGGTGGTTTGATTATTCAGTGGGGATGGGTTAGCAACGGTGGTGGAGCCGCTGTTGGCGTCACTTTTCCTATTGCGTTTCCTAATGCGTGTATCAATGTTCAAGCTACGATGCAAGTTAACGCTGGTGGTAGCTCGTATGTTTACGCTAGTAAAGTGCAAACATATTCAGCATCAGGTGCGACTATTTATGCAAATAATACGTTCTTCTGGCTGGCAATAGGATACTAAGATGACCATACACTATTCAAAATCTACTGGCGGTTTTTATGACAGCGCTATTCACGCGGCAATTCCGGAAGATGCTGTCGAATTAACGGCAGAAGCGCATTTTGTTTTGTTTGAAGGCCAGGCGAAAGGCAAGGTTATCCTGTCTGATGACAATGGAAACCCAGTATTGTCGGACCCAGTTGACAACAGGACTTACTCAGAAAAACGTGCGGCTGACTACCCTTCTATTGGCGATCAACTTGATGCGTTATGGAAAGGCGGCAACGTTGCAGCCAACATGCGTGAAATTGTTCAAAGCATTAAAGATAAATATCCAAAACCGGAGTAAGCCATGTACCTAGGCGTCCCACCATTTGGACAAACAGTCCGCACAGTCACCGAAAAGGTTGCTGTCCTAAATCAGGTTGACTTTTATCCTGATGGTGGATACCTGCCTGGTTACATCGACGTTCAAATGAACGGTCAGAGTTTGTTGTCAACAGACTTCTTTGCCACTGACGGTATCAAGGTCACTTTAGTTGTTGCTTGCAGCGCGCTTGACGAGTTTCGTTCAGTGGCTTATTGGCCTGTGTCTTTGGTTGACACGTATCGCAAAGCTGAAGCGGATGCTCGGTTCTTGAACCTGGCAGGCGGCTCTATTGTTGGTGGTTTGATTGTTGGTACAGCTAGTACTAATGCTTGGGCTCGCTTGATGGTCAGCGGTGGTCAAGCAGGTGCTGCCACAGCCAGTATTGCAACGCTGACCCCAGGTTTAGCTCAAGGTGAACGCTCAGACCTGGCTTTGTATTCCACGTTTGTGGGCACTGGAGATAGTGGCCCACGACGTACTGCCGACATCATTTCTGGTTTTACCTCCGCTTGGGGTACTGAGTATCTTGCGATTCATGTCGGCAATGGAGGCAGCGCAAACGATACAAAATCGTTGACAACAGAGCAGATTCGAATTGAAGGCGGCGGCAACTTCAAATTCAATTCAGGTTTTGGTTCTGTTGCTACCGCTTACCCTTGCCGCTCTTGGGTGAACTTTAACGGCACTGGTACTGTTGCAATTCAAGCCAGCGGAAACGTGTCAAGCATTACAGACCAAGGCGTCGGTCTTTATAAAGTTAACTTTGCAACAGCAATGCCTGATGCAAACTACGCAATGTCTGGTTCAATGGAAGGCTTGAGTGGCAACAACGCTCTTGTTCAATACACTGACGGTGGTAGCGGAACTGCAGCGACTACCGGCAACAAGGGAACTACTGGATGTCAAGTAATTACCAGCGGTGGTAGCTTGACAGATAGTGCCGAAGTCAGCGTAATTTTTGTGCGGTAAACATAGACATCAACATGACACAACGAATCATCTATCAAGCTGACGACGGCGGTGTAGCCGTCATCATTCCTGCTCCTGAGTGTTTACTTGAACGCGCTATTGAAGAGATTGCTCTCAAAGACGTGCCTGCTGGCAAGCCATTTAAAATTGTCAGCACAACTGATATCCCAAGCGATCGTACTTTTCGTGCAGCGTGGGAAGTTGACGCGGCCACACTGACTGACGGTGTGGGTGCAGAGTCTAGTGAATTCTCAGAGGTGACTGAATGATCACAATCAACATTGACAAAGCCAAAGACATTGCGCATGACATGCGTCGTGCCGCGCGGGAAGAAGAATTCAAGCCACTAGATGCTGTGATCACCAAGCAAATTCCTGGCTTTGATGTAGCTTCAATTGAAGCGCAACGTCAAGACATTCGTGACAAATACGCAGCCATGCAAGTGGCTATCAATTCCGCAAACGATGTAGATCAACTCAAAGCGGCGTTGCCTGTTATTTAAATTTTGAAAGCAGTACATGTTCACGGATGACCAAGGCTCACAACGAGAAACTCCTGAGGAACTGACAATCGAGCACAAGCTCGATTTGATCCTTCTGGAAATCAAGCACATGCGTGGTGCTTTTCCAAAAGATGAAGATGGTGAGGTCGATTACGACGGCCATCGCAAATACCACGAGAGCTTGATCAAAGCTGCTGAAGCACAAGAAGCGTTTTGGACTGACCTCAAGAAAGAGATCATCAAGAAGGGCATCTTGGGTGCCATCGTGATTACGATTGGTTTGTTGTGGCTGGGTGCTCAAGCCAAGCTAGGCATCAGCCCTCCGTGATGTGGATCCCATCAGCTTACTCATGGCCGCGCAGGCAGCTGTTGCAGCTGTCAGGGCAGGCTGCCAGATGCTCTCTGAGGGCAAGGCTGAGATTGGGAAGCTAAAGAAGACAGTCGAACAAGGCATCGGTGATGCCAAAGCAATCTACAAAGAAGTCACTGGCCTATGGTCGTGGCTTCTTGGTTTATTTGGGCAGGCACCTAAGAAGCCAGCGGTTGAAATCAAGTCTCCCGTGGCTGACACACCCAAGCCTGCAGTTGCTCCCGTAGCCAAGCCGGTCAAGAAGACCAAGGAAAAAGAGCCAGAGCTCAGCTACGAGGAATACCAGACCCGTGCGATCCACCAGGTCTGCGAGCAGCTCAAAACCTTTTTTGAAATTCGTCGGAACCTGCGGGCCTATTGTCTGGAGCTCGAAGAGATCTCCAAGACTACGACGACAATCGAAGACAGTGCCCTTGACCGGGTAGAGATTGAACTGCAGCTGGAAAGCATGACAGTTCAGATACGTGAAGCAATGGTGTATGCACCCGCAGAATTGCGCGACATCTACAGCCGTTTCTTAGAGATGTACAACTTGATCATCGAGGAGCAAGAGTTTGCTCGAGAGGTCAAACGCAAGAAAGACAGGGATGCAAAGTGGCAACGAGAACTCCTACGCAATCATCGTATAGACCGAGCGGCGGTGGGAACACTGGTGGCTCTGGGAATAATCTGGATGTGGGCCTTTCTACTGTCACTCGGATGGCTCGTGAGGACACACGCTGGTTCGTCGTCGGGGTAGTGTTTTTATCGTTGGTTCTGTTTTTGGTTTTACCGATGGGCGTGTTGATCGCCATCGATAATGAGAAGCGGCTCGGAAGAGCTGAAGATCGCATTGATCGCAAGATCAAGAAACTGGAGAGACTAGAGGAAACTTTTAAGGAGAGAAATGAAAAAGCTGCTGTACCTAAGTCTGGCACTGCTACTGCTGACGGCCTGTGAAGACCGTTACCGGTATTTTTGCCAAGATCCGAAAAACTTTAGCGCAAAGCGCTGTCAAAAACCCGATTGCCTATTTACCCAGGACTGCCCTGAGTACTTGGTTGCACCTGTCCTGGAGAAGAAAATTGAATCACCAACAACCCCAGCATCGAGCCCTGTTCCAGTCAACTGAAGAGTTGATTGCCTTTTGCGAGGTGATGGTGTGGGCCTTTGTGGTCTGCGTTGTCATGCTTGTATTCGGTGGCTTGGTTTTCACCATGCTCTATTCCGTGACCTTCGTTCAGCAACCGCTGAAGACGATGGCACCGATCGACATGGCCTACACGAAGATGTTGAACGACATCGTCCTACTGATGACGGGTTCTATCACTACCCTCATCGGCATGCGTGTGGCCAAGAAGGCATCAGAAATGATTGCCAACAAAGTGGCACCTGTCTTGGTTCCACAAGTAGCCGCTGCTGCAGCGAGCGTACCTGGAGTCGTTCAAGCGACCGAGACGGCAGCGCAGCAGCCGGCGGCAGTCGCGCAGAACGTCATGCCCGATTGGAATTGGATGAATTGGACAAACCCTATGCTCGATGAAAACTGGACTCCACCTCCACCTCCTACGACACCCGCTGATCACCGCGAGCCTGAAGAAGATCTCCATGACCTGGCACACGCTCGAGCAGAACAGCGAGGCCAATGATGCTGGCGCTCCTCAGGAACCCCTGGATCATCGTCGGGACTATGTCTGCCGTTTTAATTGCATATTTCTACGGCCACCATGCCGGCTTTGTGCAACGCGACCTGGAGATGCAGTCGGAGATCTCGATCAAGAACGACGAGGCTCGTGAGCGTGAGCAAAAGCTCAACGAGTCTTTGAACCAAACCTCAATCCAATTGAAAGATGCCAATGATGCAATTACTCAAAAGCAAACTGCTCTTGATCGCGCTATCGGTGCTGGCAGGGTGCGCATCCCCTCCGCCCGTTGCGTACAAGGCAGTCCAAGTGCCCCCGCTGCCGGCGGGAATCAACAAGCAGGAAGCGAATCTGACACAGAGACTCTCCGACTTATTGCTCAAATCGCAGCCGACGGAGACCGAGCCATCGTCCAACTCAACGCCTGTGTCGACGCCTACAACCAAGTCAGGAGCCAAGTAAATGGTGACCGCTGAACAACTCAAAAAACTACACATCAATCTAGCGTTGACTGATGCGTTGAATGCCGTGTTCCAACGGTTCAACATCAACACACCACGTCAGCAAGCAGCTTTCTTGGCTCAATGTGGGCACGAGAGTGGCAACTTCACCAAGCTTGAGGAAGACCTGCGCTACCGCGCAGCGACGCTCTTCAAGATGTTCCCGTTGACACCGAAGCGCAAGTGGGGCTTTGCCTCGCTGGAAGAAGCCAAGACCTACGAAGGTCACCCCGAGCGCATTGCGTCTCGCATCTACGGCGGCCGGATGGGCAACCGTGACGAGAAGTCAGGTGATGGGTGGCTGTACCGGGGATCCGGCAACATGCAACTCACCGGTGCGGCGAACTTCTTCCATGCCGGCAAGGCCCTGGGGATTGACCTGGTTCGAAATCCAGACCTGGCCCGCACACCGGAGATCGGTCTGCAGACAGCTGGCTGGTACTGGTCAACTCACAAGTGCAACGAGCTGGCCGAGAAGGCTGACTGGGTGGCACTGACCAAGGCTGTGAACGGTGGCTTGATCGGCTACGACGATCGAGTGGCCCACACATCACTGGCACTGAACGTGCTGGTTTGAGAAGACCCCTTCGGGGGTCTTTTTCATTGGGGCGTCTGGCCGCCGAAGTAGGCCATGGGCAAGGCCATCAAGTCAGCCGCGTTCACGAAGGTCGTGTACTCGGACCATGGCTCACTGGGGGTGAAGGCCAAGACCTTGACACGGGCCCCTGTTTCGAGCGCTATGACGTGCACTTGGTTCCAAAGGTACCTGTGCCCTTGCCTAGCGATTTTGGGCTGCTGTAGGGCCTGTGCGCGAGCCCCACGGTCCTGTGCACGCACGACCGGTTTGATCTGGCAGGAGTGATGCAGGGTGGTGCCCCGTTTCTCACCTTCACGAAGCACGTTGTACTTGAAGCCACCCATGGGTGATGGGCCCACAGACATCAGCTTGAAGCGCTGGCCGGTGCGTAGCAAGTAGAAGTCGAAGCCCACGGGCAAAAGCCGCAGGGTCATCGGTTTCATGACACCCACCGCTGCTCAATCGAGCACCAGACGACGTGGTCGGACTCGGTGATGACGTGGCCTGCCATGACTTCATCGACTTGACCGCCAAGGCGGAAGTACCGGTCGTCACGGAAGCACATGAGCTTGTCACCGGGCTCGAGCACGACAGTGACTTCTTGCTGGCCTTGGCGGTTGGTTTTTTCTTTGATGATTCTCATTGGATGGGTCCATTCAAGGCCTCGAAAAGAGGGTCTGGGTAGCTGAGGACGTAGTTCAGCATGATGCGATCGGCTTGGTGCATGTGCACGCCCATCTCGTACTGACGCACGAACGGGGTGCCGTCCTTGTAGACACCATGCACGCTGAGCTTTTCGACGTAGAGGCTCTCGCCTCGTTCGATGCACCGCGTCTCTTCAGGTGTCAGTGCTTGGCTCATCGCAGACCTTTGTTGGCCTCGTACATGCCAGAGTGAGACGTGCGGTCCTTGAGGATGCCCACGCAGCCGTTGGATGGCGGCTTGTAGGGCACAGGCACACCGTTGACCATGGAAGGCTTGGTGAAAGCGTCTTGGGATCCAGGGCGCATGACGGGAGAGGGGTTGAGTTGGAAGGGTTTCATTGCTTGGTCTTTCTGACTTCGATGCACAGCGCGCGAGGAGCTCTGAGACGGCGCTCAACAACTTCTTGCACACGCAAGCACTCGTCTTGGTTGATGATGTTTTCGATGATGAAGGGTCCGCCGGCAGCACTGTTGTTGGGGCTGGCAAGGAAGACCACGAGGATCCAGGTGGAGATCATCGGCAGCCCTCCACGGTGAGGCCGGCGTGGTGACGCAGGCAGTCTCAGACGTCAGGTTCGCCTTGGAAGAGGAACAGCAAGACAAAGAAGAAGACCCAGAACTTGAGGTCGGAGTTGGACATGAGGAACTTTCAATTGCAGGATTCCGCTTCAATTGCAGAACCCAAAGAAAAAGGGCCTAGGCGGTTAGACCTAGACCCTTGATTTTGCTACGTTTATTGGCGCGCCCGGCAGGATTCGAACCCACGACCCCTTGGTTCGTAGACAGCTCGTTTGCCGTACCTGACAGCGTTAGAAATCAATGGCTTGGAACACACAGTTCACGCAAGAGGCGAGATATGGGTACCACGCTAAGTCATTGATTTTATTAGGGGGTCGGACGGGCAATTGCAGGAATTGCAGGCCCTTGCTTGCCCCTCACGTACTTGATGAGGCGCACGATCCCGGTCATGCCACGGCGCTGCTCACGAATCCACCAGGTGCCCCGCATGGGCCAGAAGTCGATGGTCTCCGTGTGCGTGCGGATGGTGATGTAGTCATGGGTTGCCGAGGCCTCGAACTTGATGCCGTCGCGCTGCAGATGCTGGCAGACGTGGGTCATGGTCTTGGGCACCCGGGTCAAGGGTTTGCGGCCGCGCTTCATCGCATGGCCCTCAGCTTGAGCATGTAGCCCCCGGTGTAGAGCTTGGCCCAGTCCTCGAGCCTACCGTTGGCCTGAGCCAGCGGCAGGACGAGCATCAGTTCACGAAGCGTGGATTCAGCGGCTTGAACGAGAGTGAGTCGAGAGGTCATAGTTATTTCATGGGTTTGACCACCTCCGCTTTGCGTCGGTAGATTCGTTTTGTGGTTCGGCTGTCAGCGTGAGCCAACAGGGCTTGGGCATGCACCAGGGATTCAGCGTCGCTTCCCACCTTGGCACGAAGATCGTGTTCGGTGAAATGCTCAGTGACCTTGGTTTCTTTCAGGACGCGTTCCATGAAGCGTTGCCACATGGATTTCCAGCCAGAAGACTGGCCGGTGACTTCATTCACGTAGCTTGCACCATAGCGGTTGCAAAACAGGAACGTGGAGTTTTTGTTTGAGCGGGAAGCCAGTGCCAGATCAACGGCAAGCCTAAGTGTGGGTGTCCACGCATAGATTGTCTTCTTGCCGACTTTCTTGGCTGTCTTGTGCCGCTCGTTGTGAATGCCGTCATCTTGAATGTGCGATGTCTGCAGCCTCAACAAATCTCCTTGGGCCATACCCGTGAGCAGTTTTAGCCGCAAGTACGCTTGAATCATTATGACGCTGCCACGCTTGCGCTTGCAGTCCAGTGAGAGCGCTTCAACGATCTCCCAATCTTCCACGTAGCGATCTCTGGGAGTTTCTCCCTGGAGTCTTACTTCGTGTTTAAAAGGGTGGCGATCGATGTAGCCCCACTGCACAGCCTTGGTGTAGGCATGACTGAGGAGCTCGATCTCACGGTGCGCAGCAATGACGCCGCCCGTGACCTTACCGGTCTCAGGATCGGTCTTTTTGACGCTGCGCTTGTCCACGTATTGGTAAACCAGCTGTGGAGTGAACGGCATCAGCGGGTGGGCACCAAAGACGCGTTTAAGCATCTTCAGTTGGTTCATGTTGCTGGCTTTACTGGCTGGCGCTTTCTTGGGGATCACCTCAAGCACGTAGCGATCCAGCAGATCACCAATGGTCTTGGCTTCAGTGGGCTTGGCCACGCGCTCAGACCAGATTTGATAGGCTTCATGCAGTTTGTCGCTGAGGCGAAAGGATTGCTTCCCATCCCAAAGGTGTTCTAGCCCCTTGGGGACCATGTAGTAGTAGGCGTTGTTGGCATAACGCCACCGGGCCGGGAGACCCCGGTTTTCTTTGCTGCGTTGACGCGGCATTACATTGCATCCCAGTTGGGTTGAACAGCTTTGGGTTGGGAACGGGTGCTCGAGTCACCGTCAAATACTTTAAAGATGTGGGCCCTGAGAATGGCAATGGAGCCATCAGGGCGCACACGGTGCTCGATACCCATGGATTTGAGTGCACGGCACTGGGCAGGACGAACTTTGCGCTCAGTGAGTGCGCGGACTTCTTCTTCAGACAAGAAGGTGTCAGTGGCCATTTAGCTCTGCAAGTTCCATGATGTGTTTATCAGAAGCTGCGTCGTAGGTTTTGACAGCCCACGCAATTGCGTAGCAGCACCAGATGTAGTGAAACGTGTGGCACTCGAGGCGGTGTTCATAAAAGTCGATGAACTGGAACCCAGTGTCTTCGTGAGAGAACTCCATGGCAGCAGCAACGGCAGCATAGTGACCATCGGCTGCGGCACCCAAGACTTGGTCGTCAATTTCTGCCCAGAGATCTTCGAAGTGCACTTTGTGGTCTTCGTTGCTGGTGCACCAGGTGTCGTACTCTTGCTTGACGACTTCGTTGAAACGGTCTTCGTCAAACTCACGGCAACCTTTTTTAGGCATGGCGTCGACTTTCTCTTCCCAGTAGCTTGGGTTGATGCTCAAGCCACCTTGTTTGTTGAAGTTCCAGTCGTTCTTATCGATGCGAAAGAATTCGAACATGTCTTCAATGCGACTGAACACGTAGGTGCCCATGTCACCGGTGATACAAAGCTTGCCGGGCCAGGTGATGATGTCAAACCAGTAAGAACTGGTATCGGGCCGGCGGAACCGCAGATGGCGGCTAAATCCGCTGTCCGCAATAACGGTCATCTGATGGGTGGCGATGTCTTTGAGGAATTGAGCCTCAGAACATTGGTAATTCATGGTTTCTTGCCCTAAAATTGGGGAAATATTGAAAGGGATTTCCTATGGCCGCTGAATTGATTGCAAAACTGTTCCATGCCCGCACAGCGGCTCACATGGCTCATCTTCAAACCTTGTCTTTTGCCCAGCACAAAGCGCTGGACGACTTTTACAACGGGATCGTCGAGCTTGCTGATAGCTTTGCCGAGACCTACCAGGGCATTTTTGGCCTGATCGGTCCGTACCCTGAGATGGGTTTACCCACTGGTCGACCCATGGACTGGATCAACAACTTGCGTGAGTGGATGAAGCAGAATCGCCAAGCCTGTTGCCAAGGCGAAACGCCATTGGAGAACATTCATGACGAGATCCAAGGCCTGTGTGCCAGTACCGTGTACAAGCTCAAGTTCTTGGATAACCCAGCGATGCACGAAAGTGCTGCTGAAGAAGCCATGGAGCACGGTGTGCCCAGCAAATATGCCAAGATGACCAAGTGGTGATCTTGAGCAAATGAAAAAGCCCTCTACGGAGGGCTTTTTTTATGGGCGGCTGTCAAGGATCTCAACAACTTTGGTCAGTGTGGCTTGCGCTTCGGCAATCTTGGCGGTGATTTTGACGCTCTTGGTTTTGACAGCCTTAAGGTCAGCGATCTCTGCTTCAATGGTTTTGATAGCGTCGATCAACTGATCTTCTTTCATCGTGGTGACGTCCACGTTGTTGATGAAAGTGACGTTTGCGATGATGATTTTTTTAGACACGGGGACTTCTTTCTCTGGCTCGGCCAGTACACAGGGTTGGGGTTGGCTGAGATTGATTTCAGCACAAGGGTTAATGGTTGGTGCGGAGAAACTACGAACTCCGCGATCGGTGTAGTGCAAACCTACAGTGTTGAGGCTTGTCACACACTCTTGCCAAACTCGGTTTCCCGAACTGGTTGTTAAAGCTTTGCCATATCCACCTAGACGAAACCAGGTTTCCATGTAGATGTAAGCAACCTCCCACACAAGCAAATCGTTCTCGCCGATGAGTCGACGAATAGGCAAGATGACTGTTCTGATGGCAGCAGAGAAATCTCGAAAGTGCCCGTCTCGAATTTTTTCTTTAAGACCGGGTACAACTTTCGAATCATTCTCTATTGCCCAAACGTATTGTGTGACCAGGTGGTCAACACGTTCAGCTGGGCAGGTCATGCCGCTGCTTTCGCTGCAGCAATCTTGCCGGCGTTGCCTTTGGGCCAGCCCGCTTGCACAAACTCAGCAAGCACGTTGGCAACGGCTGGCAGGTTCTTGGCTGCTTTGGCCTCTTCCTCAGGCAGGTAGGCACTGAACTCAGGCAAGGCTTCTTCGAGTTGCTTGCGTGTGGTGCAGGCATAAGCCACACCTTTCAAGCGGGACTCGAGCTCGCTGAGTTTTTTCTCTTGCTCTTTTTTCTTGACGCCGAGCTCTTCGAGCTTGGACCAGACTTTGGTTTCATCTTTCAACATGTTCCAGCAGGTCATGCACTTGATGTGAATGCCATGGATGCCGTAAGGCATGTTGATTGAGCCACCGTTGAACCATTCAGACTCGCAAGCTTTGTCGTAATCGATGTTCGGAAATTCTTTGTTGAACATGGTACGAACGTGGTCTCGAGCAAGCTTGTGGGCCTGCTCTTCATAGTTGGTGCTTGGCACATCGTGCATGACTGCGCGCACGAAGGCGTCGCGGAGGAAGTTGGTTAATCGCATAGTTCACTTTCTGGTGGATTGATGAGTTTGAGTGTTTTGGCTAGAGGACTGTCGATGGCAAGACGTAGGTACGGCTTGTCTCTGGTCGCCTCAATACGAAGCCAGTTGGCTTGTATGTAAGACGTGGCTCCAACGATCCTCAGCCATTGCTCTTCAGACCACTCTTCAGCACCTTGTGGACTTGCATTGCGTGCGATGCGTGTCTTGCCATCAGCGTTGCGGTAGAACACAAGGACAGTGGTGATGTGTGGGTAAGAGGACATAAAAAAAAAAGGCCCCGAAGGGCCTTGGTTTAGTCGTTGTGCATGTGATGCAGCAACAGGTACCAGACGGCTAAGTGCGCCGCTGATTCACGCAGAGTCTGGTTGTAGAGCTTTGCGTAATGGCGGCTCCAGCCGAGGTTGTCGCTGCCAACGGGGTAACGTCTCATGCAGCTTCCTTTTGAGGGGAACAGGTTTGAAGAATCGTGGCTTGGTCCGCGTCGTTGGGTAACGTCGTGGGATGGGCCCAGTCCGGGTAGAAGATGTCGAGCGCAGCACCCAGCTTTACAGTCGGGTGTTGAATCTCAGGCAACTCCTGCCAGCGCATGGACGCAATGAGCTCACGGTTGGCCCACTCCACGATCTCCACATCGTTGCGGATGAGGATGTAGATCGCGTCATGAATCAGAGCCACAGGCACGATGTCCAAGCGGTACTTGGATGCCCAGACCTTCTTCATGAACTCCACGGCAGCACGGTTGTTGAGCAAGCCATAGGACTGGCCCAACGCGTTGCCAGCAGTGCGGCCTTCCGCTGCTGCTTCGTAGGGCATGCCTCGAGTGCCGTACACCACTTGCTTAAGCAGCGGTGTGCGCACACGTAGGCCGAAGGCCACTTCCACGTAGCCATCTTGCGCGGCTTGCTTCAAGCGCTGCTGAACGTATTCATCAGACACCTTGTACAAGTCGTGGTAGCCCTTCTCAATGCCCTTGGCTTTCTCTTCTTCCCAGCCCAGGTTGCTCATCATGCCGTGGTAGGTACCGCCGTAGGTCAACAGAAAAGTCGGAGCTTTTGAGTCCTGACGGAGCTTCGGAAATTCCTTCTTGATCGTGTTGACCGACTTTGGATCATCCAGGTCGATGTGAGGTACTTGGTCACGGAAGTAATACGCAGCGCGCAGGCAGTGACCATCGAAGCCACGCTCATACACAGCAAGCTTGTTTGGATCCTTGGTGGTCAATGCAGAGATGTAGTCTTCAAGCGAGTTGAAGTCTGCACCTGCAAAGAGCCACCCAGGCGGACTGACGAAGCATTCTTTGATTAGCTTGCCGTACTCCGAACCAGCAGGAATGTTCTGCATGTTTGGATCAGACGATGAGAGTCGACCCGACACCGTGCCGCCGAGGTTGAAGGAGCCATGCAGCCAGACAATATCGCTATCGTCCTTGGAGATGGCAGCCTCAAACGCAGGGATGAACGTCGACAAGACCTTGGTGGCCTTGCCGTAGCCGATCAGGCCTTCCAAGATTTCTTTGTATTCAGGAACCGTGGTGTGGTTGATCAGTTTTTCGATCGTCTCTGCGCCCGTGGCTGGTTGCTTGGTATCTGTGAGGTCAATGACTGGCAAGCCCATCTGCTCATAAAGGAGCCGTTGAAGCTGAGGGCCAGAATTAGGATTGAATTCCATCTCCACGAACGCAGAACGGTTCTTCGGAAGAATCTTTCCAGGATTCTTGGCTTTGGATTTGCGTGATTCATAGTCCTTGTTCCACGCCGTCTCTTGCAAGAGCAAGTTGAGCGCTTTGATGGTGTTGTTGCTGTTGATCTTGATCAGGTTGTCGAGCTGAATGCCGAAGAGCTTTTCCTTGACCTCTTGGATCTTGGTTCGACTCATGGGCATGCCCGTTAACTCGATCTGGATGATCAACCGAAGGCTGCCCAGCATGAGCCCTTGGTAGAGATCGTGCTGCAGATCGCGGACCATGATTGGCCAGTACTTCTCAGCCACGTAGTTGGTTGAGAGTGCGTCGATCAAGTTGTACTGCAAGAGCTCATCCAACGGAATGCGTCGAATGTCCTTGATGTCGTCCTTGGCCCAGTTGCCTGCAAACTCGTGAGCCAATGACTTCAAGCCCAGCACGTTGCCGGCCGTGGAGTTGGTGGCCAGGTACGCAATGATCTTGGTGTCATGGAAGCGTCGAGTCATCAGCTCCAAGCCATCCAGCAAGCCTGCTGTGTCTAGCAAGTCCTGCATGAAGAGCGTGTAGATGATCACGCAGACGTCGTAGTCGGCTTTGTGAAAGATGAGCTCGCCTTGGTAGGTCGCAAAGAACTGCCGCAGCAATGAGCGCACACCTCGGTTGATGTGTTGTTTGCCGTAGTGGCCATGAGCAACTTCAAGCGTGTCGGTTTCTTCTGTGTAGTCACAGGCGAATGCCACACCGTTGTGCTTGTCTCGAGCAAAAGCAATCGTGCCGATGCCAGCCGTGTTGAATGCCAGCGAGAAAGCCTCGATGTCACAACTGAGGCTTGTGTATTGGTGGAGGGATTCCAGCGCTGCAGCGATCTCCTCGATCGTTTTGGGGTACTGCGCGCTGTGGATGATGTCTGCACCGATGGCTTGGTAGTTGCCAGCGACGCTGGAAGCCAAAGTGTGCAGGCTCAGGTCCAGCTTGGTCTGCAACGCAGGGTTGTAGATCAGCTGTTGGTAGTTGAGGCTGAGCACCACGTTCATGTGCTCGAAGCCTTTGATCTTGCACGGCATGACGTAGCCCAGATGAGGCTCTGAGGTACCGACGCCGGCAAGCGTCTTGAAGTAGGCACCGTCCGTGACGAGGAGCTGCTTGACACCCAGGCTGTCGAGTGCAGGCAGCAAGTTGGCCAGGTACTCTTTGATGACCTTGGCCGAAGCCTTGCCGTTGTCGTCGTACTTGACGGTGAATGCAATCACGTTGTCTTCAGTGATGCCGCGCGCAGCAAGCGGCTGGACGTAGTTAATGCGAAGCTCTGAAGCGTTGAATGCGATGCCCTTGACGAGCAGTGCTATTTCATAGCTGCTGGCTTCCTTGAAGATGATGTGACGCATTTTTATTCCTGTGCTGGGTGACTGATCCAGCGGTTGATACAGATGTCGAAATCATAAGGTGAGCCCCAAGTCTGAGAATCGTTGTCGTCTTCGCCCAAGCGAATAGCGCCGAACTCTTCGAAGTCCATAGCATCAAACCAGGCTTCGATTTTTTGGATTTCATCATAGGTGCTGTACCACTTCCAACTGTCGAGCTCCCAATAGGCAGCACCAAGTTGTTCGTTGATTTTGTGACCGATTTCTTTTAGGCAATCGGGGATCTCGGGTTTAATGAGATCCCGTGCCAAGACTTCTTTTTTGACCGCGATGACGATGGTCGATGTGTATCCCATAAATCCCCTAGAGAAGCAGGTTGGTCACCATCCGAGCCTTCATCATGTCGATCGTGGTCTGGTGGCGGGCACGCAACTCAGCAACCTTGGCTTCGGAAAGCTGGTTACCACGGCACGGGCACGTTGCAAGGAGTTGCTGCACAGGACTGTGAGCGGACTCTGGAAGGAGACGAAGGTAATCATTCAAGTCGTTGCTGCTGTTCAGTACCTGGTTGATATACCCGAGGACAAATGGCAGCTCCTTCTCGTTAAGATCCTTACAGTCCGAGAGGTACTCGTCCATCTCATCTTTTAGCGATGCCACGAGCTTGATCCACTTGCGTGGAGCAGGCATCGAGTCACAGGTGTAGAACTCACCCTTGTAGTGGAAAGACCGGTGAGGGCTTCCCGTCAAGATGGTGTTTCTGATGATGATAGTGTCGAGCCGAAGCTTGAAAGCTTTGAGCACCGGCGCATAAAGAAATTCGTACAACGACTCTTTGATGAGCTGCTTGGTGCGCGGCTCGTATTGCAGTGGTTCCATGATTTACTCAAAAGGGGTTTGGTGAATTACACCAAATCTCCAGTGAGGAAAACTTGGTGACGTGCGCGACTGACACCCACATAAAGCATGCGGGCAATCTGATCGCCAGAGTTGCAGCGACGAATGTCATCAAGGTCGATGAACACGCGGTCAAAGGTCGAACCCTGGGCCTTGTTAATCGTGCAGGCATACGCTGCGCGCAAGTCAACCCATTGGTTTTCGATCTCGGCAATCAGCATGTACATGTTGTCTGCCTTGGCTTTGCGAATGCGGGCATTCTTGTCGGCCAAGACATTGGGCATGAATGCGGACATGTCGTTGTCAAGCGTGAACCACTTGCCAGCAACGTCGTGCTGCATGACTTCCCCGCTGATGTCAGTGATCTGAACCAGCTGGTCTGTCTTGAAGCTCTTGCCGTTGCCAATCGTGATGAAGGAATTCACTACCGCGTAGTCGCCTTTGGCAAAGTGCGGATCGCCTTTGACGTGGTTGCGCACGAAGTGGTTGTAGCCAATCACGCACTTGTTGGTCCATGCCAAGACCTTGGAGTCCTGGTATCGCCAGTCAGGGCGTGTGAATTCTTGCTCGATGGCTTCGTTGAACTTGTCACGCGGCATGTAGATTACCGACGTGCCGTCTGGGGTGAAGCTGAAAAACTCCCCGGTGTTGACGGTGTGACGGAACTTGGTCGAGAGATCCACAATGGGGTTGCCCTCAGCCTGTCGAACCACGGTGCTCAGCATGGCCCCAGTGAAGTTGGCATCGAACACGGGAGTGCTCGTGGCTTTCACGGGAGTCAGCTGCGCTGGGTCACCGATGAAGACGATCTTGCAGTCACGAGTGAGCTGAAAAATCATCTGCAGCAGTTGCTTGTCGACGTAGCTTGCCTCATCGATGAAGAGGAGGTAGCCCTCGAGTGGCAACGCGCCGCGTCGTGGGGTGAGTGTGGTCACACCGGTTTTGAAGTCGGTGTTGACGCGCAGGCCCAGGAACGAATGGATCGTGCCGGCAGAGCAGCCAGTGATCTGGCCCAAGTTCTCAGCCGCCTTGTTGGTGGTGGCTGTGAGCTCGATCGTGTAGTCCTTGGTTTGAGGATCGATCAGCTTGGCTGCGCGGATGAAGTTGGGAACCTCATCGATGATGGTGCGCACGAGTGTGGACTTGCCACAGCCCGAGTAGCCGCTGAGCACAAACACCTGTTCGATAGGATCGAGCAAGAACTTGTGGAACGCTTCAAGAGCTGATTGTTGGTCCTCTGTGAGGGTGATTTGAGCGGTAGTCATGCAAGTTCTTAGAAGGTGGGTTGCGGTATTCGGCTGGTTTGCAGCTCTTGCAACGTGATGTTTAAAAGGCGCGCAACTTTGATGTCTTCATAGTGCGCATGAGCAAGGGATGAAACTCGAATGCTGTCTTTGTCCAAGGGCCCGATAAAGGGCTCTTTGCCATAGTCGTCAACCATCATCTCGGCGTCTTTCAACGCGTTGATGAGGGCGACGCCGGCGTCATGAGTCAGCACCAACTTCCGGTTGTACGAGAGCTCGACAATCATGTAGTTGGACTTGGTTTTTTCATTGACTTTTTTGACGGCTTCAAGAATGTCAGTTCGAGTTTGCAATTTCATAGTGGATGACCTTGCCAATTGGCGCGGTGAATTCAGGGTTGTTGTAGATCAACCAGACGATTGGCACCTTAGTGGTGAGCTCGGCTGGCCAACGGAAATAGCCGTCGGTGAAGATCAACAATAGCTGAGGCTTATTGGCATTGGCCCACTCGAAAACGGGCTCGATCATCGTGCCGCCACGGCCGGTGAAATGGATGTTGCGCATGTCGGCGAGATCATTGACCTTGTCGATCTGCTTGATCTCGGTATCGAACTGGCCAAAGAGAATTTGCTTTGGCTTCATCATGCGCATCACACCGGCTGTCTCTGACAGCTGAACGTGAAACTCGTGATCCGTCACCGAGCCCGAGATGTCTGCAAACGCTGCCAGATCACAGAGGTTTTCTCCGTACATGCTGGGCAGAATGAACTGCGGAAAAAAACGACGGTTGGGCTTGCGAAAGCTGTAGTCGTTCTTTGAAAACGAGTTCATGAACTTCTGAAGAATGCGGTTCCACGGCAGCTTGGGATTCAGCAATCGATCCAGGAAGAGCTCAATGTCACCCGGGATGGACCCAGGTTTGTCGTTGCTCATCTTTGACTGCATTGCAGCGCGACACAAGATGTCTTGGATGTCTTGCTTGAGTTGTTCCTTGGCTTCCGGGGTAGAACCGCCGGCAGGTGGCTGTAGGTCTGGGCCGAAACCTGGGACACCGCTTTGCCCTCCACCACCACCTTCTTTAATGATGATGTGGTAGACCTCTTCAGTTGAGAGGCCTGTGTAGTCGGGGTTGGCAATGCCGCATTTGGGCATCTTGAAACCACGCTCTTTCAACTGGAGGTTGATGACGTGGTCAGCGGCTGTGTTGAAGACGTCTGGGCAATAGCCGTCTGTGCGCTCCATGTGGAGGTAAGCACAGTGCATGGCTTCGTGCAGCATCAAGAACACGCGCTCGTCATGATTCAAGCTCATGAAGAAATCGGGGTTGTAGATGACGCGCTTGCCGTTGGTCGCTGCTGTCGGGATCGAGTTGTCAAACTCGTGGATCAGCGAAAAAGCAAGGGTGGTAAAGAACGCTGAGTCAGGCTTGCTCATCAGAGCAATCTTGGCTTTGTTCAGCGCGTCTTGGGGTGTGAGTTCGTGAGTCATAGGGCGTGCGAGCCCTATGGGCTCATTCAGGGTTGGGGTTGATGAGTTTTTGAGTGAGATACAGCTTGCCGTATTCCACTTGGTTGTCCCAGGGCAATGGGGTGACGTTTTTGTGGTGATCCAGAATATAGGCTTTCAAAGCCTCTGGTTCATCCAGCAATCCCATCATCCGTTGCAGATCCGGGTTTTTGTACTCGTCTGAGTAGTCGTTTCGCTGAACAGTGCCATCAGGGCGAAACCGACAGAAATCGCAGCCAGAGCCGTATTCACTGCCATGATCCCAGTCGGAATCAAAGGCAATGCCGGCATTTTGAAGGGCATCAAGAAATGGGAGATCGCCGTAGTTCACTTCATAAAAATTGAAGTAGCACAGCGGCATGCTGCCCATGTCTTCGCTTTCGTGATCAGGCTGGTACTCAAACAATGCCCGAGCTGCTTCAGCTTGGGTTTTGAGCACTGTCAGGGTGACGGAGGTCCGATCACCCATGGCATCAACGCTTGGTGGCCAGGTACTGAGTCAAGCGGTTTTCCACCGCTAGGTAGTACTCAGCCATTTTGGCGTGATATTCGGCTGCAGCCTTGGACGTGAGGTAACAGCGGCGTGCTTCCTCGAGACTCTCTTGGGCGAGCACTTCGGCAGAAGGTCGCTTGGTGAGTTTTTTGAAGAAATCAAACATGAAAAGCTTTCAAAAAAAGCCACCCGAAGGTGGCTGGGTTAGAACAATTTCGCCGCAGACTCGGTGACCCACTTCTGCACTGCAGCGTGGCTCATCATAGTTTTGTTGCGGCGGATGGTTTCACGCATGGTCACCACCTGAAATTCCACAGGCAAACGAGAGATGAACTTCATGAGGGAGCCGAAGTTGTCTGTCGTTGCGTTGTGGGCCAAGGAGCCAGTGAGCGCATAGAGAATCGATGGCTCGTTGGGTACCTTGATGGTTTCAGGGGCAGCCACGATTGCAGACATCTTGGGCAGGTCAGCAAAGATCTTGACGAAGGTCAAGAACTCGCGTGCCACGCCTTCGCTCAGCGTGCCGGCCAGCATGGGCAGACGGTTGGGAGAACCGTCTTCGGTCACCTTCATCACACGGTTGGCAAATTCCCAGGTGCGTGGGCACGCATAGGTCTTGTCGGTGTGGTCTGGCTTGAAGGTGTAGAGCTGGCCAGGTTTGAACTGGATGAAGCTCGTGATCATGTGATGGACGTCGTTGTTCTGAGCCCATTCCACCCACGAGTCGGAGTCCACGGTGAGCTCGATGTGAGCCAAGCGTGACTGCAGCGCAGTGGACATTTCTTCCACGATTGCGCCGTCTGTCTCGAGGTTGCCGGCAGCAACGAGTGCGCAGTTCTTGTGCAGCGAACGCTGACCAATCTTGCGGTCCAGGATCACCTTGTAGGCAGCTGCCTGCACGGCTTTGGGTGCTGAGTTGGCTTCGTCAAAGAACAGCAGCCAGCCGTTGTAGCCGGCCGGTGGGGCCTCGCCTTCCAAGGGGAAGGTGTCCATGGGCAGGTAGCCCGCTTTGCCGCGCGCTGCGTCGATTTGAGGGAAGCCAGCCAGGTCGGTAGGGTCACACTGGCTAAGACGCAAATCGATGAGCTGCAGGCCGTATTCCTTGGCGATCTGAGCCACGATCTGGCTTTTGCCGATACCGGGTGAGCCGTGGACCATGGGAACGATGCCGGCCTTGATGAAGTCAGTCACCATGGCGGTGGCTTGGTTGATTTTTACTTGCACGATGAAACTTTCAGGAGGGTGTTGTGGTAAGTCATCAGGAGGCTGAACAGGTCGTTCTTGTCCATGATGGGCAGTTTGGAGTCAGCGAAGTCGATGACTTCTTGGAGGCTTCCCATGGTCGGGAAGAGGCCCATAGGTGCCGCGCGGAGCTGCGGCTGAGGGTTGGTCGATGAAATCATTTGAAGGGAAATGACAGGCCGAATTTCACGAAGGCCCACAAGCGGGCAATGAAAGACGGTTGTGGTTGGGGTAGGGGTAGGGTGGGCGCAGGGACTTCAGGAATCTGAATGTCTTCAGCTGAAGGCTCCATGCTGATAGGCAGCTCGAGTTGTTTACGAGGACGAGACACACGAAACTTGTTGACGCCCAACTCAACACAAACACGGTTGATGGTGCGTTTAGAGACGTCGTTCATCTCAGCAAGCTCATCGGTGTCGTAGACACCTTCACGATAAGCAGCAGCAATGAAGTTCTTGGTGTGTTCATCAAGGCATTTGACTGTCATGGCTTAATTTCCTTCCAGAGTTGCGTTGACCATGGCATCACTGAGCAGTGCGTAATACGCAACTGCCCTTGGAGTGAGCCTGAGGTATTTGGTACGGCGGTTCTTGCCGACATACTCGTGCCAGATCAAGCCGGCAATCAGCAAATCATCGAGCTTGCGGTGAATCGTGGCGGGTGAGCCGATCTCTTGAAGCGACATGGCTTCAGTGACAGTCAAAGGCTCGTGAAAGTGGCAGCAACCAATAATGTCGAGGAGCTTTTCGGCAGTGAAGTCGACTGTGAAGTTCTTAGAGGGTTCGATCTCGGCCGAGTGGCTGAGGAATTTGAAGTACAGCGGTGTCATGGGTCATGATGCTTTCTTGTTTAAGGTTTCATGGCAGTGAATGCAGATGCTTCCGTAGGACGGACCACCACAGGCCCGGATGGGCCCTGAGCATTTGCGGCACAAGATGAAGGCGCGGGTGTAGACGTAGCCAGGCTTGGCTTCGTGGATTGGTTTACCTTCCTTGTCATAGCCAAGGACGGGTTCAGTAAACGGTGCAACGGGTTTGTTGAGGACTGAGTCCATGCAACCTCCCATGCAGCCGTACTTGTTGCAGATATTGCAGCTCATGTGCCGGGCTTTCTGGTTTTGCCGTCTGGGCGGTATTCACAAACGATGTAGCGAAATTCCACTGGGCTTTGGCGTTTGTAGAGCTCGTCCAGTGCGCGGTAGCAGGTTTTTTCAGTGGGGTAGCCGATCTCTCGATAGAGACCGCAGCCGCCCAAAGAACCTGTGGTGCAAATGATGAGTACCCATTCAATCATTGGTCACATCCTTTCGGATGCGCATGCGAAGGGCTTCACCCCAAGCCACGGACCAGATGATCCAAAGGATCCGGGCTGCGTCATTCCAGTCACCGGGGTTGGATTTCCACATGGCCAAGGCCACGAGGCAGTAAACAAAAGCCAGCCCCAGTGGGTAGGCGTAAAAGTCTCGATATTGCGTCATGGCTCCATCTCTTCTTTCTTTTCTGAGTAGCCGCAGTCGTCGCATTGCCAGTACGACCAATGGGGCTGTGAATAAATAGGTCCACCGCAGCGAGGGCAGGTGGGCTCCCAGTCTTCTAAATCGTCTCGATCTTCTGGCATGTGTAGACCTTTGGTTTTTGAGACAGGTAGTAAAAGGTCACTGCAGCGAGCAACACGGTGGTCGCCAAGACTGTCGAGGCGATAGTGATGAGGATGGTTTTCATGGTGCGATGACCTTCCAACCTAGGTAGATTTGATAGGCAGCAAGGCCAACCATGAAAAGACACAACAAGGTCCAGACACCAGTGGCATATTTGCTGCGCTGGATCATGAGCTGGACTTGCTTTTGCCGTTCCTTGAGGAACAGGTCATAGACGCCTGGAGGTGCTTGGTAAATCAACCATTCACGCAAGGCTTTGTTCTTTTGGGCTTCTTCATATTGGTCCATGGCTCTGTCCAAGGCTTCGAAGTCCAAAGTCGTCATAGGATGAATGCGGCGAATCTGTTGGGAGACCTTCTTTTTAAGGTCTTCCAATGACTCGCGGGGAGATTCTGGCTGGGTCATGGATAGCTTTCTTGGTTTTGTGCAGCCTATCGGCTGGGTATAGTCAAAAAATGAAATCCTGACCTAGTCAGGATATCGGTTTAGAAGTTTTGGATTGGGACAAAAAAATAGGGCCCATCCTTTTCGGATGAGCCCCAGTTTCCCCAATCACACAGCGCCGGGTAGGCGCCTGTTGGCATCAGACCTGCTTGATCAGCATAGAAGTCTTTTCGAGTTCGAGAAGTTCTTCTTGAGCAGGAGTCAAGTTGTCCATGATTTCCCCATCGACATCTATCTGAAGTCCGAGACCCGACTTGAAACTGGTGCAGGACTCTGCAAAGTTCAGCTCAGGTGCTTTGGAATAGAAGTTGTCGAAGGGTGCGTGCGGGTTTAACCCCAGTGCACAGTTGAAGGCAGTGCCCTCAACCGTGTAGTTGCTGTAGCCCTCATCCCGAAGGATGTGGTACCTGCACTCGGTGCACTTCTTGAAGAGTGACACGTAGGGCCGTTTCTTGGGCTTAGCAAAGGCCATAGTTGGACTGGCGAATTACGTCGCCCAGGTTGTGGTGCAACTTGGGGAAATAGCCCGTGGTGCCATGAATCTGGCTCAGCAAGTCGTCCAGCAAGAAGCTGTCAGCCAGTTCAGCCATGATCTCTTTGTACTGCCAGCGCACCCAGTTCATGTTGTTGGGGTGTGCCTTGAACTCGTCATGGATGGTGACAAGCTCAAATGGCTGGTACTGGAGCATGCCGTTCACGATGGTGGCGAGGCCATCCAAGTGCTTCTGGCTCAATTGACACACGTTTTCATGGGTCAAAAGTGGCAGGATCACGGCATCTGCCACGGTGCTGCGGCTGAAGTGCTGCAAGTACGGGTAGATGGGATCGGTCTCGTCAGCGGGTTGTGCCAGTTGGCCTAAGCTGCGCGAGATCATCTCGATCTCGATGAGGGCAGCTGCGTGCTCTGCAACCTCACGGTTGTAGTTGCAGCGGCGGTGCATGGAGCGCAGGATGTACGCATCCACGGAGTGCGTGAGGTTGGCAGCGTTAGACAGACCAGACTTCTGCCCTTGGTTCTCGTAGAACTCATAGGTGAAGCTGGCACCGTCCAATTCGTCCACCTCAATGCGGGCTTCCTTCTTGGTCATGACCTTGATGCGCGCGTCGTAGCCGTCAGGCAGCACCCACTGGTGAATCAAGGCATAGGGTTGCCAGCTGGCGAGCAGGTCTTGCAGCAGTTCCCATGCACCGGGTGCAATGGTCTTGGCCGCCTGGTAGAAGGCAGCCAGCTCAGGCGTGTCCTCACCGAACAATGACTTCGGCTGGGCCTTGGAGCCGTAGAACGAAGTCATCAGGGCTTGCTTGGCGTCGCTACGCGGCACCACCAGATTGCCACCGAGGATGACATTCATGGCTTCGGTACACGCGGTGTAGGCATCGGCACGCACATCAGGGTCAACGAGACCGGTCGCACGAGCACCCGCCTCGCAGCCCGTGAGGACTGACATGACTTGGATGCCAGAGCAGGTACCGTCGACACCAACGAGATGGCCCATGGGCAAGCCTTGCTGGGCCTTGCGGATAGCTTGAACAGCCTTGAGGTAAAGCGGCTTGGTCTCAGCTTGACTGGCCAATGACTCGAGGTCATTGATGTTCTTCTCAGTCCACGCAATGCGGGCTTCGAAGGTCAGCTTGTCCAGGCCGAACTGCGTGGCAGCGTCGATCAGAAGGTATTGGTAGCCTGTGAAGAATTTCATTTGGAGTCCTAAGGTGGATTGAGAAGTTCAAGAACAAGGAGTTCTTTGGGGACGTCCTCCAGTAGTACTGGAGTGGTGTCACAGCGGCTCCACCCAGTTGGGTAGAACTTGTGACCATCGGGATACTTGATGTATCCACCGTTGTAGATGTCGGGTGGCAGGTCATGAAACCGGACGGTTTCGTTTTGACGCACACCTCCAGTCATGACCAGTCTGTTGGCGTAGTAGAGACGGGCAATCACGGCACATCCAGGATGAGTAGATGTGCCTTGAAGGCCGTTGGGAAGTTGTCGGGCTTTACTTCTTGTATGTTGCCGCCGAGAATCATTCCCCAAGTGGGAGACTGAAGATCGTGGCCCATGTCGAGACAGTAGTAACCCTGATATTGCTTAAGGTCATCAAGGCACAAGTAGTCAAGCTGAACAAGATTACCCATGCGGTACAGGTAGTAGCGTGGTTTCATTGAAAGGCTCCTAGGATCAGTAGTTTGGTTTTGAACTCAGCTGGGATGGAGTCCACATCGCGTGGCCACCATCTGCCTTTGCCAATCACACCCCAACGGTCGTCGGGTTCTTCTTCCTCAGGGTCGAAGACGAAGTGGTTCTCATGGCTCAAAGCAATGGCCCAGCTGGCTATCACCTTGACGTCCTTGCCTTTCCAGACGTAGAACATGCTCATGTCGGCACCCCCAGGATCAGCAGGTGCATCAGGAACTCCTTGGGCATCTGTTCTTTGGTTCGCTTTGTGAGCTTGCTTTTGAACAGGACTCGCCACTTCAGGGGTTCGTATGAGAATGAATCAAAGATGAAGGCATGGCGGTAGCTATCGAGGTAGAAGTCATCTACCTCAATGACAGGTGCATGCCCTTTCCAGATGTAGAACCGGCTCATGACACCCCCAACAGAAGTAGGTGTGCTCTGAACTCAGCCGGGAAAGTATCAAGGGGTCGGGATTCCCATGAAGCTTGCCAGTCACGAGTCTGGTCGTTTTGCACCCAGATGCCATAGCGCAAGGCTGTACCAAAGGCAAAGCCGTCGACACACGGGCAGTACCGGTACTTGTGCATCGACACCTGCTCAAAGTCTTGAGCAGTCAGCCTGCGTTCTATGACAACCAGCTTTTCCCGGTACCAGAAGTACGTCGCACTCATGGTGCACCTGTCACGATCTCCTCATGAGCGAGCTCAATCGAGGCTTTCTTGAAGGCGGTACCTTGGGTGGTGATGTGATACCCACAGGCATAGATGCGGCCACGTTTATCCATTTTGTGGGTGAGATAGAACTTGTTGCCACACTGCACCATCAGGCTGTAGAACTGGTAGGACTGACGTTTGAAGTCAGCCCACAAGTCCTCCTTGTCCTGGTTGTCGAGCTCGAAAGTAGGTTCTTCTTCAACAGTGCTGAGGAAGTCCGTATCGAGTCGCAGAGCTACCCGGTTCATGAGGTTCAGAACATCTAGACAGATGTCACCATCGTGGTGATTACCGGTGCCCAGGATCAACGAATCGTTGTGGGTCAAGTAGCCGGAGCTGAAGTTGTGGGTCAGTTCCAGTGGTTCACACACCATGGGTGGCAGGTACTGAGAGTTCTCGATGAAGTCCACCAGGTTGGCTGGCAGGTTTAGGCGAGACACCAGTTCAAGGCTTGCCATCTTGTCCTTTTTGTCGATGTCGAAGGCATCTGTCTGGCACAGCACACCAAGTAGCTCCGCTACTGTGGTGATGGCTTCAGTGCGGTCAGAGAACTTCAACCGGCAGGCAATCTGGGCACTCACCGAGGTGAAGAGCTCAGGTTTCAGGCAGTAGGCCACGCCGATGAACATCTCCATCACCAGGCTTGGGATGTCGAGTTGCTCGAGCTGAGCAACACGCTTGGCTTTGGATTCGTAGTACTCACCAGCCTGATACTTCTCCACCAGCATCACACCCATGAAGAGTTTCTTCTGGGTGTCTTCATTGCTTTCGAGGAAAGCTCTGATCTTGGCATCGATGTGCTTGCGGTTGTACCGCTCCTCATTCATCTCTTGCAGGATGACTTGTTTGATGGTTTCCATGGGTTCCTCGTCTATGGAATCTGGCAAAAGCGCCAGCCACGGACGGAGTCCAAACTAGAGGCATGACTGTCTCTGCTGAGAATCGACTGGACAAAAAAAGACCACCACCCCATCCGAAGATGAAGGCAGTGGTCTTGGGTCGAGGAACCCGATGCTTAGTCGCCGAGCGCGAAGCCCGAGGCATCAGCCGGTGTTGCCGACTGGTACTCGATCTCCAGCTTGGCCAGGATCTGAGCAACGCGGCTCGGATCTTCGTTCAGCCAGGCCAGCAGATGCTTCTCGCTGTGCTTGGATTCTTTGAGCGGAATAGCGCCGAGCTTCTTGCGTTGACCGTTTTTGCTGGGCAAGTACAGGTTCAAGAAGCCTTGAGCTTTCCAGCTGTCGTTGGCTTGAGTTTCGGTACGCTGTGCGTTGGATTGATTAAAGGCCATGAGAGTTCTCCAGAGTTAAAGGATAGAAGGCAGGATTTGCCACCTTTGGGCGGAGCCCAAAACAGTAGCTGTCCCATGACCACACACACAGCAGGGCGAAAGGTATCACCATGTGAGTGCCGGTCAAATGTAAGAATTGTGTCAGACCTTGATATAGATCAAGGCTTGACTGCTAGTCACCCTCGCCATGCGAGAAGTGCACCAATGCCACCCCAGACAGCGATAGCAGCAAGGGTGTGGGCAGCAGAGATCAGTTTGTTTTTCATAGGGTTATCCCTTGGTTTGATTGAAGCGGGCTAAGTCATCCAGACGGACGTACTCAGCGATGACAGTGCTAGGCACCAAGCGCAGGGCTTGGGCCAGCTCGATAGGTGGGAAGCCTTGGCACCAGGCAGAGTAGATATCGGCCAGGGTTGAGGCATTGAGTTGGGCTCGTGACATTACTCACTCCATTTCTTTTCACAGTTGTAAATGAAGGACACCAGATAGATGGCCACGAATACGAAGGTCACGGCAGCGCCGAGAGCAACGGGTTGGAAGAACTCAGGGACTGCGAAGTAGCAGCCGAGTTCAACGAGAGCAAGTGCTGTCATGAAGACAGCAAGAGATGCTTCGGTATAGATGTAGAAGATGCGCGAGATGTTCTTGCGAGTGATCATTGGAATGCTCCTTGGAATTAGATTGAGATATCGGGTTGATATCGGAATGAAGATGAGGTGAGTTAGTGCTGACTAACGTGAGGGATTTAGAGAACTAAGCTGTCGCTCAGTCTTCTCTCACAAAACCTCTACCCGATGGGTATCGGTATCCACTGAAGCACGGAGTGCTCTGTGACTTGAGATGACGCAGTTCTAGGGTAGAACTGACTATCTCTATGTGTAGATGTGTAGAAGGCTTTAGCCCTCCGAAGAGGGCTTGGGCTTAGGGTTTCTTGTTGGCAAGAACTTTAGCTTTGACTTCTGAGATCTTGAGGTCTTGCTCAAGTTCCCAGTTCTGGACGTGCTTGTCGGCTACGGTAACGACACGATTAACCATGTCGCCTGAGGCTTCGAATGCTTTTGCGTATTTCTGTAGTGCGAGGCAGACAGAGATGACGACGTTGATGATTGCTCCAAACATGTTGAGTACTCCTAGGAATGGAAGGCGAGATTGCCCACCAGTGCACGGAGTGCGAATGAAACGCTAGGCAGGGCGCAGCGTATAGGGGGGGGGTAGTTGGTATTGATGTGTAAACACAGTCAGTCCTGCATCCATACCCAATTATCATTTCCCCCAAAAACCTGTGCCTAAAAATTAAGCAGCGAATGTCCCACTAAACCCGAGGGGATTGATTCGTCGATAAACTGCGGGCACCCGCTGTCTTTGGTGGTTCCTCCCTATACTCCGTATATTGGTTCTTACTGTAGCTATTAAGTATTACAGTCTTTTAGGTCTTTTCTTTTTGGTTTACTATATGCACCCTATAAGGTGTTTTTATAGGAAAACCATGACTGCTCTGACAGTAGACCAATTCAAGATGGCCCTTCCCGATAAGGTGAAGAAGTCCATCAACCAAGAGCTGATCGACCAGATCAACACGACTCTTGCTGATCCCGAGATGTATGAGAGCTATCGGGATAATCTGCTCAGCTACACCAAGGTGATGGCCGATGGCCGCTTCAAGGTGCAGGAGTATGTGAATGCCGTGAAGTACGTGAGCCACAAGTTGATGGGGGCCACGAACATCGAGGCGTATTCCAAGACCTTCCCCGACAAGATCACAAGGTTTGCTGCTCAGGGTGTGACGGCCAAGGACATCGCGTCCTATGTCACTGCCTACAACAAGAGCAAGCTGGTCAACCTGATCTTCGAGCAGACGCTCATCCCGAGCTATGTGCTGAACCAAGACCTGTACCAGAAGGCCTTGAATGTGCAGGCCGAGCTGATGGTGACTGCGCGCTCTGAAAAGGTGAGAAGTGATGCGGCGAACTCGCTGCTGTCCCATCTGAAGATGCCCGAGACCCAGAAAGTGGAGCTCGATGTCAAGGTCAAGGAAGACGGCTCCATCAGTCAGCTCCGCCAAGCCACGATGGAACTGGCCCGCGCGCAGCGCTTGGCCATGGAGTCAGGTCAGGTCAATGCCCAAGAAGTGGCCCACAGCCGGATCGTTCACGAGCCCGTGGATGTAGAAGCCAAAGAAGTGAGTAATGCGTAAGTGGTTTGAGCAGGGGCTGTTTGTCCTGACCTGTGCAATGGCCGCGCTCTTCATGGGTGCCGGCTGGGGCGCTCTGATTTACCAGTTTGACCGTGAGGTGGGTTGGTGGATTGGCGTGTCGTTTGGCTGCTTCACTTTTTGGATGCTGGTTTGCGCCGGTTGGAATGTTGAGGGCCGCTACGCGGAGAAACGAAATCGGAGGTTTGATGATTGATCCCGTCGCAGAAGCGCTGGCCCCCTGGACAGTTGAGCAATATCTGAATGAGACCAGCTACCTGGTTGATCCCAACTACGTTCCCAGCGATTTTGCGCTCGAGTTCGTCACGTTCATCAAGCTCGTCAACGGCGCGCAGGGTGAGGAGAACAAGACCCCGCTCGTTCACTACCGGATGCTGGACACGATCACCTACGGTGGCCGGCGAATCATCAACCTCTGCCACCGGGGTATCGCCAAGACCACTGTGATGGGCGAGTACCTGTTCCTGTACATCGCCACCTACGGTGAGATCCCCGGGTTCGGCCGGATCGACCTGGCCCTGTACGTCTCCGACTCCATCGAGAACGGGGTCAAGAACATGCGCAAGAACTTGGAGTTCCGCTGGGACAACTCGGATTTCCTGAAACAGTACGTGCCGGACATCCGGTTCACCGACATCCGCTGGGAATTCAAGAATGCCGACGGCAAGGTCTTCATCGTCAAGGGCTACGGCGCAAAAACCGGGGTGCGCGGTGCGAAAGAGCTGGGCAAACGCCCTCAGCTGGCTGTGCTCGATGACTTGATCTCAGACGAAGACGCGCGCTCCGCCACTGTGATCGCTGCTGTGGAGGACACCGTCTACAAAGCGGTGGACTACGCGCTTCACCCGACCAAGAACATGATCATCTGGTCTGGTACCCCGTTCAATGCGAAGGATCCGTTGTACAAGGCTGTTGAGTCTGGTGCTTGGGGCGTCAACGTGTTCCCAGTGTGCGAGCAGTATCCGTGTGCGCGTGAAGACTTCCGTGGCTCATGGCCTGACCGCTTCACCTACGACTATGTCAAGCAGCAGTACGACAACGCGGTGAAGCTGGGCAAGATCGATACGTTCAACCAGGAACTGATGCTGCGAATCATGAGTGAAGAAGATCGAATGATCCAAGACTCAGACATCTGCTGGTACAGCATCGACTTGGTTCTGCGCAACAAACACCGTTTCAACTTTTACATCACCACCGACTTTGCTACCTCGCTGAAGGACAAAGCCGACTACTCCGTAATCAGCGTGTGGGCCTACAACAATGTGGGTGACTGGCTCTGGGTGGATGGGGTGTGCAAACGTCAACTCATGGACCAAAACATCAATGACCTCTTCCGTCTATCGCAGATCTACAAGCCACAGTCTGTGGGCATTGAAGTTACTGGCCAACAGGGCGGTTTCATCCAATGGATACAGGGACAAATGCTGGAGAGGAATATTTACTTTCCTCTTGCAACCGAGGGCAATGAACAGAAGCCTGGCATCCGGCCCAACACCAACAAGCTCGTTCGGTTTAATACCGTGGTTCCTCTGTTCAAAGCACGGAAAGTCTTTTTCCCATTAGAGAAGAAGACCGAGCCTACAATCCAAGAAGCCATGAATGAATTAAGCCTGGTTTCCGTGTCTGGATTCCGCAGCAAGCACGATGACTTTATCGACACGATCTCGATGTTGTCGTCACTGACCCCTTGGAAGCCATCGGAGGAAGCGCCGATGAAATCTGCAGGGACGGGCGACGGGGTGTGGGAAGTCGACATTGACGACGAGCCTACTGATCGAATGGCGTCATACATCGTGTAAGGAACAACCATGAAACTCAAAGAAATCTTCGACCAGCTGACCTACGGTGAGCTCTCTCAAATCTCGATCGGAGGCGGTGCGGCCGGCACGGTGCGCACTGAAGACCATCCCAAGTTGGTGGCTCATGTGAACCTGGGTTTGACCGCGCTCTACAAGCGCTTCAACCTGAAGAAAGGTCAGTTCAAGCTGGTGCTGCAGCCGAGCATGACGATGTATGCGTTGAATGCCAAGTACGCATCAACCAACACCCGCAGCCGCGAAGCCGTCAAGTTCATCAATGACACCGGCATGCCGTTCCGTGATGACCTGCTCAAGGTCGAGAACGTCTACTCGGACACCGGCTACGAGTTCGGAGTCAACAACCCTGCCGACCCGTTCTCGATGAACACCCCGAGCCAGCGCATGTTGGTGGTGCCGGCAGACATCGTGGCCCGCGCGGACTGGTTGCCCGATGAGATGAAGACGAGCTCGCTCACTGTTTTCTACCGAGCCAACCACCCAAAGATCGAAGCCGAGGATGTGGAGCCAGAAGACCTTGAGATCGACTTGCCCGACACCCACCTCGAAGCGCTGCTGCTCTTCATTGCTTCGCGCGTGCACACGCCGATTGGCATCGGTGGCGAAGACAACACCGGCAACACCTATTTCCAGAAGTACGAACTAGCCTGCCAGGAACTGGAAAACAAGAACCTGCAGATCGACCATGCCACCCAGTACGATCGCCTGCAGAAAGGTGGGTGGGTCTGATGGCAACCGATTCACGCTTAGCCCGCGCAGGGGTCAGCGGCTACAACAAGCCCAAGCGCACCCCGAGCCATGGCAGCAAAAGCCACATCGTTGTGGCTAAGGTGGGTGAAACGGTAAAGACCATTCGCTTTGGGCAGCAAGGTGTCAAGGGTTCGCCCGATGGCTCCAAGCGCAACGAGGCATTCAAGGCCCGACATGCCAAGAACATCGCCAAAGGCAAGATGAGTGCGGCCTACTGGGCAGACAAAGTGAAGTGGTAAGCCACCCGCCCATGAAAAAAGCCCCAATTAAGGGGCTTTTTTCTTTGGTTCATCGGGTTTTACTTGCCGGTCGACCCAAATCCACCTTCACCACGGGCGGTTTCATCGAGAGAATCCACCTGGTTTAGGCTGATATTGGCGATCGGGACCACCAAAAACTGCAGAACTCGGTCCCCAGCGGCCCAAGAAAACGGGACGCCGGACTTAGTTTTGATTGCTGCCTTCCATTCTCCGCGATAATCTGAGTCAATGACACCGCAAGTGTTGTTCAACTCGACACCGTGTTTAGCGCCGGCACTCGAGCGGGGCAGCAACAAAGCCACATGGCCATCGGGAACTGCAGCTGCAAATCCGAGACCTACCAATTGGCTTGCACCAGCGGCTTCACCTGCCTCAGGCATAAAGATGTCGAATGCTCCTGCTTTGTCAGAAGCCTTTGTTGGCATAATGAATGCCTGATGAAGAGATTGAATGTCCATTCTGTTTACTTTCAAGGTTTAACGGGATGATCTTAGGTACCTAAAGAACGACGCAGATTATGACCGACAACGATACACAAGCAGTACAGCTAGGGCTAGAGGCCCCTGCGTTGACCAAGTGGAAAAACCCACCTAAGTTGGGCACGCTCAAGCAGGATCTGCTTTTTGCAAAACCCACGCACAATCTTCAGAAGACCAAGATCGGAGAGTGGCTTGACAACTTGAACGTCACCGGTTCAGCGAAGGTCAATACACCCAAGGGAAACTCGAGCATTGTTCCGAAGCTGATTCGAAAACAAGCCGAGTGGCGATATGCCGCATTGAGTGAACCATTCCTCAGCACCGACGACGTGTTCAACGTGCGTCCTGTGACTTGGGAAGACCGCAATGCAGCAAAGCAAAATGAACTGGTTTTGAATCACCAGTTCAACGTGCATGTGGACAAGACCAAGTTCGTCGACGAATACGTGCGAGCCGCTGTCGACGAAGGTACTGTCATTGTTCGAGTGGGTTGGGACTTCCAGGAAGAAGAAGTCGAAGTCGACGTGCCAGATGTCCAGTACGTGGTCAACCCAGAATATGGCCCGATGCACGAGCATCTGGACCAGATGGAAGAAGAGTCCCCCAGCGAGTACATGACCGATGTACCCGAGGAACTCAAGCAAGCACACGAGCTCTACAAGGAGCAGGGCCAGCCGATCGAACCCGTGATCGTTGGCTCCAAAAAAGAAAAGCAGATGAAGACGTTGGTGAACCGTCCAACGCTTGAAGTCTGTGACTTCCGAAACGTCATCGTTGATCCGACCTGCTTGGGCAACATCGACAAGGCAGGCTTCCTGATCTACACCTTCGAGACTTCCATGTCGGAGTTGAAGAAGGACAAGCGCTACAAGAACCTGCAGTACGTGAACGTCGATGGCAACACCGTCTTGGGCACGCCCGACCACACCCCGTCAGACGGTGTGCGCAGCTTCAACTTCCAGGACGCTCCCCGCAAGAAAATCGTGGTGCACGAGTACTGGGGCTTCTGGGACGTCGATGGCAACGGCAAGACCGAGCCGTTCGTGGCCGCCTGGGTGGGCGACACGATGATCCGCATGGAAGAAAACCCATACCCCGACAAGAAGATCCCGTTTGTGATCGAGCAGTACTTGCCCGTTCGCAAGGCGATCTACGGCGAGCCAGACGGCGCGCTCTTGGAAGACAACCAGAAGGTGGTCGGTGCCGTCACGCGCGGCATGATCGACATCATGGGCAAGTCGGCCAATGGCCAAACGGGTATCCGCAAGGACATGCTCGATGCCACGAACCGCCGCAAGTTCGACAAGGGTCTGGACTACGAGTTCAACGCGAACGTCGATCCTCGCCAAGGTGTCTTCATGCACACCTACCCTGAGATCCCTCAGTCCGCCCAGTTCATGCTGAGCCTGCAGAACATGGAAGCCGAGTCGATCACCGGCGTCAAAGCCTACAGCCAAGGCGTCTCTGGCCAATCACTGGGTGATGTGGCTGCCGGCGTGCGTGGTGCACTGGATGCAGCGTCCAAGCGTGAGCTTGGCATCCTGCGTCGTTTGTCCAATGGCATGGTTCGCATCGGCCGCAAGATCATCAGCATGAACGCTGAGTTCCTGAGCGAAGAAGAAGTCGTGCGCATCACGAACGACGAGTTTGCCGTGATCCGCCGCGACGACCTGGGTGGCAACTTCGACTTGAAGTTGTCCATCAGCACCGCTGAAGAAGACAACAACAAGGCCGAGCAGCTGGCATTCTTGCTCCAGACCGTGGGCCCCAATGGCGACCCCGACATGGTCAAGATGATCCTGGCCGACATCGCGCGCTTGCGCAAGATGCCTGACTTTGCACACCGCGTAGAGACCTTCCAAGCCCAGCCTGATCCTTTGGTTCAGGAAGAAAAGCAACTCAAGATCGAATTGCTCAAAGCGCAGATTGCCAAGGAAAACGCCATGGCCGCGCAGCACCAAGCAACCGCTCAGTTGAATGCTGCCAAGTCTGGTACCGAGCAAGCTGTGGCTGCAAACGTACAGTCCGACACCGACCTCAAAAACCTCGACTTTGTAGAGACCGAGTCGGGGGTCAAGCAGGAACGTGCCAAGGAATTGCACGGTGAGCAAGCGCGCGCGCAGATGGCAACCAAGACCATGGAACATGACTTTGCTCGTGAAGAACGAAGCCACGATCTTTTAAAAGAATACGTTTTGAATAGAGCTGCAGCAAAAAAGTAATATGATCGGGGAGTGGACAGAACCCTGTCCATTCCTCTATTAACTTTTTTGAAAGCACTGGTAGACAATGAGTAACCAAATCAAAGTCATCGAAGAGAGCATCAAGTCAGCAAAGAAGCTGGTTGAGCTGGCCGACGCACTTGAGCGTCTGAAGTCCAACAAGGACTTCAAAACCATTGTGATGGAAGGCTACTTCGAAAAAGAAGCAATCCGTTTGGTTCAGGCCAAGTCCAATCCCGCGCTTCAATCTGCCGAGATGCAGAAGTCGATCATCACCCAGATCGACTCCATTGGCAATTTGAACGTGTACTTCACGACGCTCGTCCAACAAGCTGCAATGGCTCGCAAGAGTATTGAGCAAGACGAAGCGGCGATCGAAGAAATCGCAGCTGAGGAGGCATAAACATGTCTGAAGCCTCAACTGAAAACAAAGTTCAAGAGCCTGACTACTTGTCCATGTCGGACGAGGAGATCATGAACATGACTGCCCCGGTAGCAAGCACTACCGAAGTCACCGCAGAAGACGACGAAGAGTCGGCTGGCGATGACAAGGACGGTACTCAGGTCGACCAGGACGAATCCAACAAGGACTCAGCTGCTGCTGAGGACAAAGATGAATCCGACGACCAAGCCGAAGGCGATGACGACGAGGCGGCTGCCAAGCCGGCCAAGGAGGAATCGGCTGAAGGCGCGGTTGACACCAAACCCGTAGAAGGTCAGGAAGGTAAAACACCTGATGCAAAAGATTCTGCAGCTGCTGATGCAAAAAAGCCTGCAGATGAATCTACAATTAACTTTGAATCAGAGTACAAGCGTCTTCTGGCTCCCTTCAAGGCCAATGGCCGTGATATCCAAGTCGGCAACGTCGACGAAGCGATCACGCTCATGCAGATGGGCGCCAACTACAACAAGAAGATGGCGGCTCTGAAACCAAATCTGAAACTCATGAAGCTGCTTGAAAAAGCAGAACTCCTGAGCGAAGACAAAATCAGCTTCTTGATTGACCTGAATCGTAAAGATCCAGCCGCAATCAACAAGCTGGTTAAGGACAGCGGCATTGATCCTATGGATCTTGACGCTGATAAGGCAAGCGCGTACAAGCAGTCTACTTACACTGTTGACGACCGTGAGATTGAGCTGGATACGGTCCTTGATGAAATTCAAGGAACTCCTTCGTACACCCGGACACTCGATATTGTTAGCACTAAGTGGGACGCTGCAAGCAAAAATGTGATCGCTGGAAATCCCCAGCTGTTGCGAGTTATCAATGACCACATTTCAACTGGCATTTATGACCGCATCCAGAAGGAGATTGAAAACGAGCGCATGTTTGGTCGCTTGAATGGCGTGTCAGACATCGAAGCCTACCGGCAAGTCGGTGACGCATTACATGCTCGAGGTGAGTTCAACGCTTTGGCCAAGGGTAGCTCCCAGCCTAAGCCAGACACTGCCCCCGAGAAAGTTGTGGTGCAACCGAAACCGAAGCAGGTTGATGGCGACAAGCTGAAAGACAAAAAGCGAGCTGCAAGCTCCACTAACGCTGTGGTTCCCAACTCTGGTACTCAGGACTTCAACCCCCTGTCGATGTCAGACGAAGAATTCAGCAAGCAAGTCAATAAACAATTTCTGTAATCACGAAGGATACGCATCATGCAATTCAACAACCCTCCTGCCGGTAGCGCCTCGAGCGTCGGCTCTCAAATCCAAAACTTCTTCTACGCGAAGAAGGCCCTGGTCGAACTGCCAAAACTGCAGTTCTTCAGCCAGTTGGCTGACGTGACTTCCATGCCAAAGAACTACGGCAAGAAGATCAAGCGTTACCACTACATGCCTATGCTCGATGATCGCAACATCAACGACCAAGGTATCGACGCTGCCGGCGTGGCCATCACCAACACCCAGTACTACGTGACTCTGCCCCGCGCAGTGCTCGCCGTGGCAAACGCTGGCAAAGGTGCTGCTGCTACCGCTATCGGTGACAACCTCGACGGCGTGACTGCTGTGGCTGGTTCTGACGGTTCCGCTGGTACTGGCTTGGCCACTATCACTGTGACTGGTTCTTTGAACTTCAAGGTCGCATCTGCTGCCAAGGCTGCTGCCATCGTTGGTTTGAACATCGGTGCTGTGTCTCAACAAGGCGCTGGCAACCTCTACGGTTCGAGCAAGGACATCGGCACGATCTCCGGCAAGATGCCCGCTTTGAGCGAGACCGGTGGCCGCGTGAACCGCGTGGGCTTCAAGCGTATCGAACTCGAAGGCACTCTCGAGAAGTTTGGCTTCTTCGATGAGTACACCCAAGAATCGATGGACTTCGACACCGATGACCAGTTGATGGAACACATCAACCGCGAAATGCTGTTGGGTGCCAACGAGATCACTGAAGATGCTCTGCAGATCGACTTGATCAATGCTGCTGGTGTGGTTCGCTACGCTGGTGACGCTACGACCAATGCCGAGATCCAAAGCTCTGACTTGGTGACCTACGGTGACTTGCTCCGCACGTCGATCCAGTTGGATCAAAACCGTTGCCCCAAGCAAACCAAGGTGATCACTGGTTCGCGCATGATCGACACCAAGACGATCCCTTCTGCACGCGTGGCCTACATCGGCTCCGAGTTGCTGCCTACCTTCCGTGCGATGAAAGACTTGCACGACAACCCTGCATTTGTGGGTGTTGAGCGTTACGGCGATGCCGTGGGCACGACTTTGAACGGTGAAGTCGGTACCGTTGACCAGTTCCGTCTGGTTGTGGTTCCCGAAATGATGAAGTGGGCTGGTGCCGGTGCTGACGCTTCTGGCGACGCTACCTGCTACGAGACCGCTGGTCGTTACGACGTGTTCCCAATCTTGGTGGTGGGCGATGAGTCCTTCACAACCATCGGTTTCCAAACCGACGGCAAGACCGTGAAGTTCAAGATCTTGCACAAGGCTCCTGGTGAAGCTACGGCTACTACCCAAGATCCTTATGGTGAGACTGGCTTCATGTCCATCAAGTGGTACTACGGCTTCATGGCCCTGCGTCCAGAGCGTATCGCTTTGATCAAGACTGCAGCCAAGATGTAAGTAGCTAGGGGAGGGAAGGGCAACCTTCCTTCCCCGCTTTTGTTTTTCCCAACTCTGAAAGAACGCAATGTCTGAACAAAATCAAGACACCGATATCCAAGCAACGACCCAAGACGAGCTGAGTGCTTTGAAAGCACGCGCCGACATGATGGGCGTCACCTACCATCCTTCGATTGGTTTGGAAAAGCTCCGTGACAAAGTGAATGCTGCTGTGGCCGGCGAAGCCCCACCTGCAGAACCCGAAACAACTCAGCCTTCTGAAGCTGCTGCAATCAACACTGCAGTCGAGACAGAAAGCCAGAAAACCAAGCGCTTGAAAGACGATGCCGCTCGATTGATCCGCATCCGTTTGACTTGCATGAACCCTGCCAAAAATGAATGGCCAGGCGAGATCATCAGCGTGGGCAATGCCCGCGTGGGTGCCTTCAGCAAGTTTGTGCCTTTCAACGCCGATGACGGTTGGCATGTGCCCAACATTATCTACAAGGCCTTGGCCGATCGTATGTGCCAGGTCTTCGTGACCACCACTGACAGCCGTGGCAACAAGACTCGCAAAGGTAAGCTCATCCGTGAGTTCGCCATTGAGATCTTGCCTGAGCTCAGTGCCGAAGAACTGCATGACTTGGCTCAACGTCAAGCCATGAGCGGCGCGATCGAAAACTAAAACCAAATCCCGGATAGACCTATGACAGCAATTACTAATGCAGATCTGACCACGAAAAGCGTGACCGGCACAGGCGTCTTTGACGTCCTGATGCAAGCCGCTGCGGCTCACCTTGAGTCGGAGTTTGGCAAGAATCGGATCAAGGGCAGTGAGTATGCTGAGGTCTATCTGGGTGCCATGACACAGGTACTGCAGACAGCGACCCAGTTTCTTCTGAGCAAACAGAAGGCAGACTTGGAAGCGCAGCTGCTGACCAAACAAATTGCTCTGGTCGAGCAACAACGCGTCAACGCAGTCACCGAGAACACGGTGCTGGTTGCCCAAGAGTGCAAGCTGCGCGCCGAGTACGACTTGACCATGGCCAACATCCTTCGTGTCAACGAAGAGATTGCCTTGCTCACTCAAAAGACTGCATCCGAGCGCGCGCAGACGATGTCTCTGGGCGTGGATGCCGACAGTATCTTGGGCCGTCAGAAGGCTCTGTACTTGGCTCAGGCCGATGGCTTCAAGCGCGATGCCGAACAGAAAGCCACCAAGATCATGGTGGACAGCTGGAACGTGCGACGCACCACAGACGAAGCCACGGTGGCCGACGGCACCAACATGCTCAACGACCAAGCAGTGGGCCGAGCGGTGACCAAGCTCTTGGCAGGGGTCTCGGCTTAACCCCTCACCCAGCCAAACGAGGGAGCCATGTGCTCCCTTTTTTCATACCTTCAGGCAGTCAGGATCAATCATGGGATGGAACCCGTTCAAGAGCAAAGAAGTTATCCAGGTGGGTACTTCGGTCGTTCGCGTCGTTGAAGATTCCGTGATCGTGGATTCCACCAAGGTGGGTCTGACCAAGGCTTTGATGAACGACGGCAACATCCCTGACTACCTGATGGAGGAGTTGGTGGGTAGCATTGGTGTCAAGGCCGAGCGGATGTACCGCTATGCCGAGCAGCACTACACCTATGGCTTGCCCTCAGGTGAACAGTACGCTTCGACCCAAGGCCGGCAGGAAGTCGAAGAAGTCATCGAGACACAGATCGAAGGCAAGCAAGTCTTCATGCTGTACTCGCATTTCGGCACACCCAACACGCTGCACATCGGGTGGACAAAGCTGGTGGCGAGCTACGGCTATGACTACGGCACCAACGAGCTCGACACTTTGACCGCCAACAAGGGCTCACCTGTTTGGCTCAAGGACATGGTGGTTGTAGTGCCGGCTGATCGTCTGAACACGATCGACTCACGCGCGCTCGAGCAATGGGGCGTGGCTCCCTGTGCCGGCTACACACCCGAGCGGCCCATGAGCACAGGCGAGGTGCGCAACTTTGCCTCGCACAGCCCGATCAACACGAGCACAACAGACGACTTGCATGTGCGCGTGACCTATGTCTGGAAAGACAACGGGGTTCTTCAAGAAGAATCCATCAAGATCTTCATGCCAGAGTTTGACATCGACGATGGCTACTTCCATGCAAGCTATCTGGTCGATGGCGAGGTCAAGTTCTGGATGTACAAGAACGATGCCGGCACCTACCCGACACTTGATTCGGTGTTTGTTGA